>Ga0074045_10000002_pt1 | contig 260344 bp, 216 predicted proteins | sample BogForMeECP23OM2_FD_94442 | JGI IMG/M metagenome (GOLD analysis project Ga0074045, IMG submission 94442) | Bog forest soil microbial communities from Calvert Island, British Columbia, Canada - Bog Forest MetaG ECP23OM2 | ecosystem: Environmental > Terrestrial > Soil > Wetlands ... | reverse complement strand
GTCGAGCTGATAATGATGTCGGCGTTGGACATGTGTTGCCAGCGCTCTTCGAAGGGAATTGCCGTTCCGCCCAGTTTCGCAGCCAGCTCCGTGGCATGCTCCAAAGTGCGATTGATCACGCAGACCGACGAGGCTCCCTGGTTCAGCAACCCGCGGGCAGAGAGTTCGCTCATCTTTCCCGCGCCCAACAAAAGAACCTTTTTGTTTTCCAGCGTGCCGAAAATCTGCCGCGTGAGTTCCACCGCCGCATAAGGAATGGAAACGGCCGCGCTGCCAATCGCCGTCTCCGTACGAACCCGCTTCGAGACGGTGAGTGCCTTCTGCATCACAGCATCGAGAAATCGTCCCGTAGTGCCAATCTTCTGTGCCTGCTGCCAAGCCTGCTTCGCTTGCGACACGACTTGCGGCTCGCCTACCACCATCGAATCCAGACTGGATGCAACTCGGAAAATGTGCAGAAGTGCAGCTTCGTCCAGCAACCGGTAGAAATGCTTCCATTCGCATAGCATCAGTCCGTACTCGGCGCCGAGAAGCCGCATAACGGAGTTCGCTGCTAGCGTAACGTCATTTGCCCACAGCCAAAACTCGGTGCGGTTGCAGGTGGCCATCACAATCACTTCATCGATGCCCTCCGCCCGCGACAATTGGACCACGGCTTCGTAGCGTCGACTTTCGCTGATCCAGAAACGCTCCCGCACTGCCACTGGGGCCGTTCGATAATTCAGCCCAACCACCATGAGAGTTGGTTCCACGTCTCAACTCCTGTCCCCACCTCTTAGGAAAAGCACCCCGTGGGCCAAAGGCCGCTTCGATAGCGGAACAGGAATGACACGTATTTTCAGTGAGTTAGAAAGGTTGCGGCTGGAGATTCAGTGAGTGTGACAAGACCACTTAGCGAGATATCACGCTCGGTTGGTGTGTTTTGGCCCGTCTTAGAGCTTTTCACCACAGAGACAAAGAGTGCATCGAAAACCAATCGAAACTACTCGGGGGAGAGCCGTAGAGTGATTTTCTTCGATCTTGCCTCCGGTCTCTGTGGTGAGAAGCTCTGACCTCGGGTTTCTCAGCGAGCCACTTCGGCTGGCACAATCTCCTTTTCCTTCAAGACCTTGGTGTGCGGTTCATATACGCAGAACGGTTCCTCGTCCAGATAATTGCCGGTGACGGCAAATGCGCGCGCCCTGCAGCCCATGCAAATGTTGCGAAACTCGCAGCACCCGCACTTTCCTTTAAGGTTGTTGGTATCGCGCAGTTGATTGAACACCAAAGAGTTCTGCCAGATATCCGCGAATGTCTGCCTTTTCAAATCTCCTGCCAGGGCAGGCAAATATCCACAAGGATAAACTTCGCCCTGATGAGAAATGAAACACACGGCGGTTCCGGCCAAGCATCCTTTCGTCATGGCGTTCATATCCGTTGGATGAGTTCCAGGGTGTCCCACCGCCTTGCCGATGCCATGCGGCTTCAACTCGATGCCAGTCGAGCCGGGCATTGCCATCTCAGTCGGACCAATATCCGGTGAACCATTTCCCGGCGAAGCATGCGGCACTTCGGGTGCTGCATGTGCGGCTTCCGCCGCAGCCGCCGAACGGTGTTCTGCTACCCGCCGTTGTCGCACCACGCGGAAATAATGCGGCGCACAAGTTGCCTTCAACTCTATTCCACCCTCCAGCGACCGATCGTAGAACCAGTTCAACATCCGCTCATACTCTTCCGGAGGAACCATCTGCTCGGCAGCGATATCCACTCCGCAACCCACAGGTACCAGAAGAAAAGTATGCAGCGCGTCCGCTCCCAGTGACCGCGCCAGCGCGAGCACATCCGGAAGTTGGTGAGCATTGTGACGGGCGATCGTGGTGTTGATCTGCACCGACATGCCGAGCTCTTTGAGATTGCGGAAGCCAGTAATGGCGGCATCAAACGCCCCGGGAATGCCACGGAACGTATCGTGAGTGGCGGCGTCGGCGCCGTCCAGGCTGATGGCCACACGCTTGACGCCGCTATCGACAATCTTCTGCGCCACCTGTTTCGTCACCAGAGTTCCATTCGTAGCCAGCGCCACGCGGAGCCCCTTGTTGGTACCATATTGCGCCAGCTGAAAAATGTCCGAGCGAAAGAGGGGTTCGCCGCCGCTAAGCACGAGGATCGGGGAAGACACTTCGGCAATCTGATCGATGATGTCGCGCGCCGCTTGTGTCGACAGATCAGACGGGGAACTGAGCTCCGTCGCGCTCGCCCGGCAATGGATGCAGCGAAGATTGCATCCTTTCGTCAGCTCCCAGAAGATCAGTCGGGGCTTCTGCGTTCCTTGACTTGGATGCTCCCCATTGCCATGTGAAGTGGTCATGTGTCCCTCCCAGAACCGGGCGCCGTCGCGCCAACCCACGGCGCAACGATAGAAGAGATAGGGAACTCCCAGCGGTGATGGTCATCACCCCAAATTGTGATCACCATCACCAACAGTCAAGTTTTTAAGAATCTGCTAGTTAGGCCGGCAATGGCCTCATTTAGGAAGTTTCGCGGTCCGGCCCATCTTCAGCTAGTTCCGGTTTGCTATGTCGCGCAGCGCCGACGTGTTGCGAATCACCAGCGTCGACCCTTTGGCCTGCAGGATCTGGCGCTTCTTCAACTCCGCGAATAGCCGTGTGACCGTCTCTCGCGAAGTCCCGATCATCTGCGCGATTTCTTCGTGGGTGAGCCGCAGCTTCAACCGGGGCTCCGCTTTGGCGCCTTCGCCGTTCTTCGAACTCCATTCCAGGAGCAACTTCGCTAGTTTCTCGGCCGCGGAATGGGACAGTCCCAGCGACCTTACTTCCTTGCAGGCATTGTGATACTTTTCTCCCAGCTGCTCCGCCACTTTGAAGCAGGCTTCCACATCTTCCTTCAGAAATCTGAGAAAGTCTTCGCGCTTGACGAAATTCACCTGGCAAGGGTCAATCGTCTCTGCCGTCACTTCGTAAGGCTTCCCGGAGATCGTCGCGCTCAAACCCAGCACCTCCCCAGGCTCTGCAAGTTTCACGATCATCGTCCTGCCGCTCGGTGAGTTAATCGAGAGCTTCACCCCGCCCTTGCAGAGGACGAAGATGCCTCGAGGCACCTGTCCTTCCACGAACAGTACCGCCCCTTGCGGGTAGGCGGTCGCGAATTTGATATTTTCAAAGTTCTGCAGTGCCGTGGGCGGCAGATCGCAAAAGATGCGGTCAGCGCGCAGCTTGCAAGTAAGGCAGCTTTCCACAATCTCCATTCCATACGGCGATAGCATACGAACCTCCTCAAACTTCCTCGTCTGCAGCAATCTGTGAAACACCGCGCAGCGGCTCGTCGCGAATCACATCCGCAAATTCGCAATCGTGCAGCCGGACTCTGCCGCTAGTGTCCGTCCAGATCAACCGCTTGGCTGTGCTGCAAGATACAAAGTGATGTGACGTGCCTCACATTTCCTCTTTCCGGCCCCGATGTGACGGAGATCACATTCGTCTGTGACCTGTCTAGCTGCGTTCTTTCCGCCCAAGGTTCATCCTTGTAATCGTCAAGTGGGAATAAACCAAATCACTATTCATATCCGCAGGTAAAGGCAGGCCAGTGCTCATGAAACGCAAGTTCAAGACCATGGATGCAAACGAGGCTGTCGCCTACGTCGCCTACCGAGTCAATGAGGTCATCGCCATTTATCCCATCACTCCCTCTTCCAACATGGGCGAATGGGCGGACGATTGGGCCTCGCAGGGGATCCAGAACATCTGGGGGACAGTGCCCCACGTCATCGAGATGCAAAGTGAAGGCGGAGCTGCGGGTGCGGTCCACGGCGCTCTACAGACCGGTTCGCTGGCCACCACCTTCACCGCCTCACAGGGCCTCCTGCTGATGATCCCGAACATGAACAAGATTGCGGGAGAGCTCACGCCCACGGCGTTCCATGTTTCGGCGCGCACGCTTGCGACTCACGCTCTCTCCATCTTCGGCGATCATTCAGACGTAATGTCCTGCCGTGCCACAGGCTACGCCATGCTGAGTTCCAACTCCGTGCAGGAAGCGATGGACATGGCGTTGATCGCGCATGCCGCGTCGCTTGAGTCGCGCATTCCATTCCTCCATTTCTTTGACGGCTTCCGCACCTCCCACGAAGTCAACAAGATCGAGATGCTCACCGAAGACGATATGCGCGCCCTCATCAACATGGACCGCGTCTTCGAACATCGGCAGCGCGCTCTTTCACCTGATCATCCCGTCCTGCGCGGCACCGCGCAAAATCCCGACGTCTTTTTCCAGATGCGCGAACGGGCCAACTCCTACTACGAAGCCTGCCCGAAGATTGTCCAATCCGTGATGAATAAGTTCGCGGAAGTCGTGGGCCGCTCCTATCGCCTGGTGAACTACGTGGGAGCGCCCGACGCCGAGCGCGTGATCGTGATCATGGGCTCCGGTGCTGAGGTCGCTCACGAAACCGTCGAATCCCTTAACGCCCAAGGCGAGAAGGTTGGACTACTGAAGGTGCATTTATATCGTCCCTTCCCCGTGCAGGCTCTGCTCGCCGAATTGCCGCCCAACGTCCGCAAGATCGCTGTCCTCGATCGCACCAAAGAATCTGGAGCGATCGGAGAACCACTCTACCTCGATGTCGTCAATTCCCTTCACGAAGGCATCAAAGCTGGTTCCAACGGTCGGAAAACAGCTCCAGTCGTTGTGGGCGGACGCTACGGGCTTTCCTCCAAGGAGTTCACCCCCGCCATGGTCAAGGCGGTTTACGACAATCTGAAAGCGGACAAGCCCAAGGATCACTTCACCGTCGGCATTCACGACGACGTCAGTCACACCAGTTTGACGTACGATGCCGGCTTCTCCATCGAGCCCAAGAACGTTGTTCGGGCCATGTTTTATGGTCTGGGCGCAGATGGCACCGTCGGCGCCAACAAGAACTCAATCAAGATCATCGGCGAGAACACCGACAATTACGCGCAAGGATACTTCGTCTATGATTCCAAGAAGTCCGGCGCGGCAACCATTTCGCACCTCCGCTTCGGCCCCCAACCCATTCGTTCCAGCTATCTGATCTCCAGCGCCAACTTCGTTGCCTGCCACCAATGGATATTTCTCGAGCGCTACGACATGCTGAGCGCCTTGGTGCCCGGCGGCACTTTCCTTTTAAACAGCCCTTTCGGCCCCAACGAAGTTTGGGACCATCTGCCGCGCGCAGTCCAAAAGCAACTCATCGACAAGCACGCAAAGTTGTACGTGATCGACGCCTACCAGGTGGCGCGCGACACCGGCATGGGCAGCCGCATGAACACGATCCTGCAAGTCTGCTTCTTCGCCATCTCTGCAGTCTTGCCTGCGGATCAAGCCATCGAGGCGATTCGCGAATCGATTCGCCACACCTACGGCCGCAAGGGCGAAGAGATCGTCCAAAAGAACATGAAAGCCGTCGACGAAACTCTGGCCCACTTGTTCGAGGTGAAAGTCCCCGCAGAACTCACCAGCACGATCGAGTTACCGCCGCCATTCTCAACCTCAGCGCCTGAATTCGAGCGCGACGTTCTGGGCACCATCTATGCTGGACGCGGGGACGAACTGCCCGTCAGCGCTTTCCCCGTCGATGGCACCTTCCCCATCGGAACCGCAAAATGGGAGAAGCGCAACCTTGCTCTCGAAATCCCCGCATGGGATTCGAACATCTGCATTCAGTGCGGAAAGTGTGCCATGGTCTGTCCGCACTCGGTCATCCGCATCAAGGTTTACGACTCGAAAGAACTGGAACACGCTCCCGCAACCTTCAAATCTACGGAAAGCCGTGACAAAGAATGGGCGGGCCTGAAATACACAATCCAGGTGGCGCCGGAAGACTGCACCGGTTGCGGCATCTGCGTAGAAATTTGTCCTGTCAAGAACAAGGCCGAGACGCGCCTCAAAGCCATCAACATGGTTCCGCAGCCTCCGTTGCGTGTGCCCGAGCGCGAAAACTGGGATTTCTTCCTGAAGATCCCCGAACTCGACCGCCGCAACATCAAAGTCGGCAACATCCGCCAACAGCAGGTGCAGGAGCCTCTGTTCGAGTTCTCCGGAGCCTGCGCCGGTTGCGGCGAAACCCCCTATCTCAAGCTCATGTCACAGTTGTTCGGCGACCGTGCCATCATCGCCAACGCCACGGGATGCTCCTCGATCTACGGCGGCAACATGCCCACGACGCCTTGGGCGAAGAACGCGGACGGCCGCGGACCCGCCTGGTCCAACTCTCTCTTCGAAGACAATGCCGAGTTCGGCCTGGGATTCCGGCTCTCCATCGATAAGCAGACGGAGTTCGCACAGGAACTGGTCAAGCGGCTGGCAGGAACGATTGGCGAAGAACTCGCCACTGCGCTTCTCACTTCTCCGCAGAAAGACGAAGCAGACATTTACGAGCAGCGCCAGCGGGTGGATCTTTTGAAAGAGAAACTGCAAGGCCTGAATTCACCGGACGCTAGGCAGTTACTTTCTGTTGCCGATCTGCTCGTGAAGAAGAGCATCTGGATCGTCGGCGGGGACGGCTGGGCCTATGACATCGGCTATGGCGGCCTCGATCATGTCTTGGCCAGCGGGCGCAACGTCAACGTGCTTGTGCTCGATACCGAGGTCTACTCCAACACCGGAGGGCAGGCGTCTAAATCCACGCCACGCGGCGCGGTTGCGAAATTTGCCGCCGGCGGCAAGCCCGGTCCCAAGAAAGATCTGGGCCTCATCGCCATGAGCTACGGCAACATCTACGTGGCCAGCGTGGCCATGGGCGCCAAAGACGAGCACACTCTGAAAGCGTTTCTCGAAGCCGAGGCTTACAACGGCCCCAGCATCATCATCGCCTACGCGCATTGCATCGCTCACGGCATCAACATGACCACCGGCATGTCCAACCAGAAAGCGGCCGTCGATTCCGGACAGTGGTTGCTGTATCGCTACAACCCGGAACGCGCCGCCCAGGGCGAGAATCCGCTGATTCTCGATTCCCGCACGCCCACTCGCAAAGTTGCGGATTTCATGCAGATGGAAACCCGCTTCAAAATGCTCACCAAGAGCAACCCAGATGAAGCCAAGCTGCTCTGGAGCGAAGCACAAGATGACGCCACAGCCCGCTTCCGCCTATACGAATATCTGGCGCAGCGCAAAGGCGACAAAGAACCGGTCAAATCTGAATGAAGTGCGAACACTGCATGACAACCGCAGCTACGCCAATGCGGAGAATTCTTTATTAAATGACGGCGGCGAGGTTGCGTCCAACCTCTCCGCTTGCCGGGAGCAATCATGATCGATCTCAAGACTAATTACTTAGGTTTGCAGCTGCGTACCCCCTTGGTGGCTTCCGCCTCGCCGCTTTCCCAGGAGTTGGACGGCATTCGCCGACTCGAAGACGCTGGCGCTTCCGCCGTTGTGTTGTATTCGCTTTTCGAAGAACAGTTGCGCCAGGAAAGTTTCGAACTGGAATACCATCTGACCGAGTCGACCGACAGTTTCGCAGAGGCATCCAGCTTCTTTCCGCAGCCTAATGAATTCCACCTCGGGCCGGAAGGATATCTGAATCACATCCGCCGGGCGAAGAACGCAGTCAAGGTGCCGATCATCGCTAGCCTCAACGGCACCACTGTCGGTGGATGGACGCAGTACGCCAAGCTCATTGAACAGGCAGGTGCGGATGCTCTGGAGTGCAACATCTACTCGATCGCCGCCGATCCTGACCTGACTTCCCTCGAGATCGAGAAGGAGTACCTCGACATACTGAAGGCAGTAAAGTCCGTCGTGAAAATTCCCGTCGCCATAAAACTCAGCCCTTACTTCAGCAATATGGCCAACATGGCGAAGCGGCTGGACGAAGCCGGCGCGAACGCTCTTGTTCTTTTCAATCGCTTCTATCAGCCAGATATCAACCTCGAGGAACTGGAAATCCAGCCCAATGTGCTGCTCAGCGGTCCCCAGGCAATGCGCCTCCCCCTGACCTGGATCGGCATTCTCTACGGCCGCGTCCGCGCGAATCTGGCTGCAACCAGCGGCGTGCACGGTTCAGAAGATGTCGTCAAACTCCTGATGGTCGGCGCCGACGTGACCATGCTCTGCTCCGCCCTCCTGCGAAACGGCATCGATCATCTGCGGAAAGTTGAGGCGGGCTTGCTGGAATGGATGGAAAAGCACGAATACGAATCAGTCCAGCAAATGAAGGGCAGCATGAGTCAGATCCACTGCCCTAATCCCTCCGCCTTCGAGCGCGCCCAATACATGAAGGCAGTGAAGAGCATCCAACATGTTGCCGTCATCGGCCGCGAAGCTTGGGGAGTTCCTCGGTAAAGCACCGTATCGAGCAAGCAAATAAAAGCGGGCGCGACCTGCAATCCGCGCCCGCAACTTCCTCCGAAATCAAAGCAACCCGGTCGACGCCTATTTCTCCTGTATCGACTCGATGTAGTGGGTCAGGTTCGCCACGCGTTGCTGCACTTCTCCTTCGTGCCCACGACTCATATTCCAGAACAACTCTCCCCATACTGGCATATCTTTGGATCCGTGTGCGGGAAGATCAGACGTGCCGCGAATAGTCGAAGTTACTTTCAACGCGGGAAATTTCCCCCCGTTGTTCTTGCTGAGCTGGGCGAGATCCGTGGGAGGAGTCTTCAGGGCGCTGGCTGCGGGCCCTCCGCCTTTGCCGTCTGTTCCGTGGCAGACTGCGCAATACGCCTTATACATCTCTTTGCCGGAAACCGGTGACGTGTTCGAAATCGGGACATGTTGGATGACGGTTTTGTTCTGACCCGTTGTATCCTGCGCGATCATCGTGCAGCCGAACGCGATCAGGGCAGGAAATACCAAAATCAATTTCTTGCAAGACATTGCCTTTCTCCTTTTAGACCAAGATCTTCTTGGATCAAGATCTTGCTTCTGAAACTTAAAGCGCGCGCTCCGGTATCAAAAGCGACTGGATTGCAACCAGGCGCGGCGGCAGAAGAAATCGTGAAAATTTCCTCTCAACCTATTCATAGTCCACCGCTTCTCGGATTGCTGTGATGAAAAACACAATAGTTGGTACCACACGTCACCAGAAACAACACTCAGTCACGCAAAACTTCCTGCAAACTCCGTGATGTTGTGCCTTACTGATGATTTCCCAAGTGCTCTCCTTCACATACATCTGTGACTACTGTCACATTCAATAAAATCCCGCAAAAGCATAATTAACTCCTGATTTCTGGGGTGTTCTACCACCTTAGGTGTGGAGTTCTCATGGCAAAAGGACGCGTTTCCATCGTCGTCGAGCACTGTAAATCCTGTGGTTTCTGCGTGGAGTTCTGTCCCTCCCACGTGCTCGCGCTCTCTTCCGCTTTCAACTCCAAGGGCTACCATCCGCCCCATGTGGTTCATCCCGAGAAGTGCAGCGGATGCGACTTGTGCGGTATGTATTGCCCAGATTTTGCAATCTTCGCCACCAAGAATCCGGGCGATAAGGCTGGGGTCAAAGCCGATGTCAAGGATACCGACAAGGGAGGTACGAAATGAAAGCCGATCCTCGCGGAGTTCTTACCGGCATTCACTTCATCGACGGCGACCACGCCTGCTGCGAAGGAGCCCTCGCGGCCGGCGCACGATTCGCCGCCGGTTATCCCATCACTCCGTCCACCGAAGTTGTCGAACGTTTCGCCTCTCGCGTGCCGAAAGTAGGCGGAACGTTTATTCAGATGGAAGACGAGCTCGCTGCATCTATCACCTTGCAGGGCGCGGTATGGGGCGGCGCAAAAGCCTTCACCGTTACTTCCGGTCCCGGCTTCTCTTTGATGATGGAACACATCGGCTATGCAGCCATGACCGAAACTCCCTGCGTGTTCGTCGATGTCCAGCGCGGAGGCCCGTCCACCGGCCTGCCCACGCTGCCCGCGCAAGCCGACATGATGCAGGCCCGCTGGGGCTCGCATGGAGATTACGAAATCATCGCTCTCTGTCCCAACTCGCCGCAGGAATGTTTTGATCTCACCATCAAAGCCTTCAACTTCGCCGAAGAATTTCGCGTCCCCGTCATGTTCATGATGGACGAAGTCGTCGGCCACATGACCGAGAAGGTCGTAATCCCCCAGGCTCACGAGATCGACGTCGTGCCCCGCAAGCACACTCACAAATCCGTCGAGGATTACCTTCCGTACGGAACCAACGGTGACCAGGTTCCGGAAATGGCGCATGCCGGCGAAGGCTATAACTTTCACGTCACTGGCCTGACCCACGATGAACACGGCTATCCCAACATGACGCCGCCGGTTCAGGACAAGCTGGTTCGCCGCCTGCAGAGCAAAATTCGCGACGCGGCCGATCGCATCGCCATGTTCGAGGAAGAGGAACTCGACGGCGCTGATGTTGTGGTTGTTTCCTATGGAATCACTTCCCGTGTGGCGCAGCGAGCCATCGAAGTAGCTCGCGAACAGGGCCTACGCGTCGGCAAGTTGCGCCTGATCACCGCCTGGCCCTTCCCCGAGAAAAAAATCCGCGAACTCGCGGCCAAAGTAAAAGCCTTCGTGGTTCCCGAACTGAATCTAGGCCAGATGGTACGCGAAGTGGAACGGGCTGCCGCCGGTCACGCGAAAACCTACGCCGTTTCCCACGCAGGGGGCGGTGTTCACCGGCCCGAAGACATCCTCAAAGTAATCGTGGAGGCCAGCAGATGTCAGACAGCTTGATCGATATCGACACCAATAATTCTGCCGTGAACCCGGTCGAGCCTTTCCTGCGCACCGACCGCATGCCGCACATCTGGTGCCCCGGATGCGGCATCGGAACCACGGTAAACTCGTTCGCCCGCGCCCTCATCGATTCGAAAATCGATCTGGGGTCGCTGGCCCTGGTCTCCGGCATCGGCTGCACTGGACGCGTCGCCGGCTACGTGAAGCTCGATTCCTTCCACACCACCCACGGCCGCGCCATACCCTTCGCCACCGGCCTGAAGCTGGCAAATCCCAAGCTGAACGTCGTCGTTTATTCCGGCGACGGTGATCTCTCGGCCATCGGCGGCAATCATCTGATCCACGCCGCACGCCGTAACATCGATCTGAAAGTCATCTGTGTCAACAACCTTATCTATGCCATGACCGGCGGCCAAACCGCTCCCACCACCCCCGATCACTCGACCACTTCCACCAATCCCTACGGCACATTCGAGCCCTCATTCAACTTGCCGCACCTGGTCGAAGCCGCTGGCGCAGTCTATGTTGCGCGCTGGACCACCTTCCACGTCCGCCAACTCTCCCGGTCCATCAGCGAAGCCTTCAAGAAAAAAGGCTTCTCCTTTATTGAAGTGATCTCACCCTGTCCCACGCTGTACCAGCGCCGCAACAAACTGGGCGACGGTCTCGACACCATGAAGTACTACAAGGAGAAGAGCAAAGTGCGCAACGGAGCTCCTACCAGCGAAGTCGGCCTTTCCATGACCGGCGAAATCGTCGTTGGCAAGTTCGTCGACCGCGATCGCCCCGACTACGGCTCCATGATGCGCGCCCAATTCACTGAATCGTTAGGCGACAAATACGTGGAACAAGACGAAAAAGAGGTACCCGTATGCAGCTAACTGAAATCCGAGTGGCAGGCTTCGGCGGCCAGGGCGTGATCCTTTCCGCCATTCTTCTCGGCAAGGCCGCCTCCATTCATCAAGGCGCCTTCGCCACCATGACCCAGAACTTCGGTCCGGAAGCCCGCGGCGGCGCCTGCAGCGCCCAGCTCGTGCTCTCCGATTCTCCGATCTTGTATCCCTACGTCACCAAGCCCGACATCCTCGTCGTTATGTCGCAGGAAGCGTATGTCCGTTTCGTTCCCGAGCTGAAAGATTGCGGCATGCTGATCGTGGAGCAGGATCTGGTGCGAGTCTCCGATATAAATAAGGAGATTCAGGTCTACAGCATCCCTGCCACCCGCATCGCCGAGGATCTCGGAAAGCGCATGGTATTGAACTCTGTGATGGTCGGGTTCTTCACCGCTGTTACTCATCTTCTGGAAGCCGATGCCGTACGCAAGGCAGTTGCAGATTCCGTTCCGCCCAGCTTCCTGGATCTCAACCTGAAAGCCTTCGAAAAAGGCTTCGAGTACGGCATCAACGCTCTAACCGAGACCACGGAAACGGCCGACGCCGAACTGCAAGCTCAATACTCGCGAGAGTAGCCGGAAGTCGAGATGCCCATGTAGGAACAGCCGCCCTCGCCTGCCCTGAGCGGAGCCGAAGGGGCTGTTCGGTCGAGCGAAAGCTCGACAGTTTTGTCTCGATGGCTGCGAATTGAGCGGCCGATCCGTTGCATTTCTCCACCTTCGCTGTTGCAATATTCATCTTCATCGCATGCCCTGCAAGTCGATGATTGCAAAGGCGGAGCAAGCCTCTTCAGCACAAACGCTGCAAACACAGACTTTAACTTGTTGCGATTTCCAGCAAGCCGATGTTGCCAACTTCATCGCTGGCTGTCGAGCCTCAACATCGCTGCTCGTCTATCTATCTCATTCAGCGCAAGATCGCCGCCCCTCTCTGACTCGCACGCGAGTCCGCTTCACCTTGGCACGGTAATTGCCTTTAGAAAAGTGTGAGTGGCTCGCAAAGATAAGAATTAAAGACGGCCCTCCGACGAGGTGACTTATGACAGTCCTACTGGTCCTCTTCACATTCGCAAGTTTTTTGCTGATCGATCATTTCCGCAGCCGCCACGCAGTTGTGCAACCCGCAATGCAGGTTTCCACAACTCCGGAAGCAAAAGCTCCCCGCTTGCAGCCAGCCCTCGTCGGCGGCTTCGCAGTTCCTGAGAATTTGCGTTACCATCCCGGCCACACCTGGGCGTTGAGCGAAAGCCCCAGCCTGGTCCGCGTTGGCATGGATGATTTCGCTTCCAAGCTGACTGGCAAGCTTGACACCATCACGCTCCCGCAACGCGGCCAGTGGATCCGCCAGGGCCAGAAGATGTGCACCATTCATCGCGACGGCCGCATAGTTGACTTGGTTTCTCCCATCGAAGGCAGCGTCTCTGACATCAACGAAGCTGTCGTGAAGGATGCCAAGCTCGCTCTCCGAGATCCCTATGGCGAAGGCTGGCTCGTTACTGTGCAAGCCCCCGACGCCAAAACAAGCTTCCGCAACCTGCTGGGCGGGGCGATGGCTCGCTGGTGGACCGAAGAATCCGCCAACCGCCTGCAGCGCCATCTGCCCATGCAAATGGCTGGTGCCATGGCCCAAGACGGCGGCGTAGCCATAGACAACGTCTCCGCCCTGATCCCAGACGCAGAGTGGTTGCCCTTAGCGAAAGAATTCTTCCTGTCATAAGTGCATGCAATCCGCGAACACTCGCGGAGGACCGCAGCAGCACGGCCCGCCCGGATCCAAGGCTAACCAGCCAGGATACCGGGCGGTTTGTGCCTTGATGAACCCTGTCATCCTGAGCGCAGCTGGAACTTCACGAAGTGAAGCTCCAGCGGAGTCTAAGGATCCCTACATTTCTTGTGAGCGTCAGGGACACGTTGTGCTCCGTACCTGCCCCTGATCCAAGGGCAACCAGCGTTTCCGTGCCATCGAAGGCCGGCACCAAGAGTAACCTTGGCCAAGTTTGCAGGTGCGATAAAGTTCAGGGTCGGGTGCGAGCGGGAGCTTATTTCCCTTCCAACGGTTCCTGGGAAGCGTAACGGCGCAGAAGCGTGATGGAAAAAACTAAGATGAGGATAAGGATTCCGAGCAATCCCAGCTCCATCATGCTCGATCGAAATATAGCCGCGATATCGCTGGACCATGCTCCACCTTTGGTGAGAGTGGCCGCCTGCAATGTAATGACGAGGATGCGCCGAATCGACGCGATCAAACCTACAACGAGGAAAGGTTCGGTGACCAGGATATGCGAGTGGATGGAGATGCGCACTGTATGAAGAAGTTCAACCATCATCAGAACGAGCAGCAGTTCGTCCAATACCTGCAGCGTCTGCGTTGCCATCGTCCAGTGAAGGAAACCTTCCCAGAGCATTCTGGCAGCGTTGGCGACCGTAGCGAGCGCGGTTAGAAAAAGAAGGATGGCCAGCACGGAGTAGATCGTTACCTCGGCTCTCGCCAAATAGTCGCCAAAATGCCCGCGCAGTTTCTCATCACTCATGTGTGCGGAATGGTACCAGCCGGCGTCTCCTGTTTCAAACGCTCCAGTCGTGATTCAGCCAATACCAAATACAAAGGGCAATCAGTAGTGCCTTACCGAAGAACCCTGCGTCCTCGGCTCCACTACTGCGTCCTGGCACGACGTACATAGCGCGCTTTCCTTCAGGTCAATCCACTCCACCGCGTGAGACGACGCCATCACGCAGCGGTAGTCATCGCAATGAGTCAAGTTCAGCGTGTGCCCCACCTCATGCACCGCTTCCTTGATCAGGCGATGGCGAAACAGTTTACGGTCAGAGGGTAATCCATAGAATTCCTGACGCAACCGATGCGCCGAGACTACCGCACACGGACCACCCACCTGCGCCTCCCCAAAAACGAAGGTGAGAATCGGGATATACATGTCCACCGCCCCAATCCCAAGCATCCTCCAGGAATCCGGAGTCAGAAAACTTTGCATACGGTGCAGAATTTCCGAGGAGTGATACTGCTGCCGCTCTCCGTGGAATGCGAACTCGGGGTCCAGACGGACGGGAAGCACCTTGCAGCGAACGCGAAGAGCCTCTTCAATGGGAGGACAGAGCTCTTTTAGCAGCCCTTCTTCCATATTTCCGATCGGCAGCAGATGCAGTAGCTTCATCGCGTGCCTTCATCGGGCGACTTCATCAGGCTTCTTCTCTCGATCCACCGAAGTGCGAGTCCAGCCATATTTCTTCAGCTTGTGATAGAGGGTGACTCGATCGATGTCAAGCAGTTCCGCGGCGCGGCTCTGATTGCCGCCACACTCTTCGACCACCCTCAGGATGTGGCTGCGCTCGATGTCCTCAAGGCTTTTGCTCGCACCGTTCGAGCCGGCTCCGGTCTGCGATTTGAAGATGAAATCCTGCTCCTTCAGTTCCGGCTCCTGTCCCACCACCATGGCGCGCTCGACCGCATTCTCCAGCTCGCGCACGTTGCCCAGCCAGGGCTGCTGCTGCAACAGGTTCATGGCCGCGGGCGAAACCCGCGTGATGCGCTTGTTCATGGCCAGCGAGAGCTTGCGGACAAAGTGATCCACCAGCAAAGGGATATCCTCGCGGCGTTCGCGCAGCGGAGGCAGTTCGATGCGGAAGACGTTGAGCCGGTAGAAAAGATCAGGCCGGAATTTGCCTTCCTCAATCAGCTTTTCCAGGTCCTTATTGGTAGCAGCAATGCATCGAAAATCGACCTTGATGATCTGGTTCCCGCCGACGCGCGTGATCTCGCGCTCCTGCAGCACGCGCAGGAGGTCAGTCTGCGTCTTGAGAGAAATGTCCCCAATCTCATCCAGAAAAACCGTTCCACCCTCGGCGATTTCAAACTTGCCTTTCTTCCGATACTGCGCGCCGGTGAATGCTCCTTTTTCATGACCAAAGAGTTCGCTCTCCAGAAGCGTCTCGGTCAGCGCGCCACAATGAATCACCACCAAAGGATGAAATCGACGCGGGCTCGCCTGATGGATCGCACGAGCTAGTAATTCCTTACCTGTGCCGCTCTCGCTGGTGATCAGCACCGTAGCATCCGTGGGACCCACCGTCTCAATCGCATCAAAGATCTTGCGCATGGCGGCGCTTTGTCCGATCAGATCTCCCGGCCGCGTCACCTCGGCAACGGTCTCCCGCAGCATCACGTTCTCCTGCACCGTCCGCTTATGAGCCAGCGCGTTCTTCACCAGATGTGCGATCTCATCGGGATCCAGTGGCTTGGTTACGTAGTCGTACGCACCATTCTTCAGCGCGGTAACGGCGGTTTCAACCGAGGCATAGCCGGTCATCATGATGACGATCAGCTCCGGATCGACTTCATGCATGCGGCGCTGCAGTTCAATCCCGTCCGTACCGTGCATCTTGATATCGACCAGAGCGGCATCCCAGCGTTGTTCCGCCAGCCGCGTGAGCGCGTCGCTGGCGTTCTCCGTGGTTGCCACTTCATAGCCCTCTTCCCGAAACCATTTCCCCAGCGAGTCGCGCACGCTTAATTCGTCGTCCACGATCAGCAGCTTGCCCTGTGTGCTCACTTTGGTCACCTCACCTTCATTCCCTCATGCTCGGGGCCAACGGGCGCCAGCGGAGCGTCTGCCGCTTGCGTCGGCAGGCTCACGATGAAGGTCGTTCCACGGCCCAACTCGGATTTCACATCGATGCGCCCGTTATGCCTCTCCACAATGCCGCGACTGATGGCCAACCCCAGTCCGACTCCGTGCCCGTTTTCCTTTGTAGTCAGAAAAGGTTCGAAAATACGGGCCAGGATGTCAGGGGCGATGCCCGATCCATCGTCGCGGACCTGAATCTCGATTTCGGTTTCATCCTCGCTCAACTGAACGTCAATCCAGAGATTCCCGCCGCGCGGCATGGCATCGATTGCATTCATGATGAGCGCGATAAGGACTTGTTCAATCTGTGCCGGATCGCAAGGTACGCACGGAACATCCTGCGCAATCTTCAATTGCAGCTCGATGCCTCCCAGATCCAGTTGGTGCCGCACCAGCAGCAGGCAGCGATCGATCACCATATGCAAGTCTGTGGACTGAACATTCATCGGCGCGGTCCGCGAGAGGCTGAGCAGATTCTTGATGAGTTCGCCGCAGCGCCGGCTTTCCGCGGCGATCAGCTCCAGGCTTTGCATTGCCTCTTCGCGTTTTTCGTGTTCGGCTTGCCCCGACTCAACCCACTTTCGCAGCAGCTTGGCGTAGGTCAGAATGCCGGAGAGCGGATTGTTTACTTCGTGCGCCACCACCGCCGCCATCTTTCCCAGAGACGCCATCTTCTCCACGTGCAGCATGTGTTCGTGCGCTCTTCTGAGTTCTTTCGTCTTCTCGTCGACCCGATCTTCCAGGGTCCGGGCCCATCTCACGATTTCCTCATTCGCCGCGCGCAGCTGCAGACTCATGCCATTGAAGGAGCGGGCCAGGTCTCCGGCTTCATCCTGAGAATGTTCTTCGATCTGGTATCCCAGCTCTCCTAGTGAAAGATGTTCCGTGCCGTTCTTGAGCGCGCGGATGGGCCTGTCTACCACCCACCAGACGAAGAGCCAACTCATCACGGCAACAATCAGCATGGCAATCGCGGTGTAGGAGAGCGAGCGCGCGCTGCTGACCGCTATTTGAGCATCCGCCTTCGCGAGGGAAAGGTTGGTATCCAAAACGCCGAGAACTTGCTGGTCGGCAGGATGCGCATGGCACGCTGCATTGGAACAGCTGGCTTGATTTTCGATGGGCGTTATGATTCCCAGCACCCGGTGTCCGCCGCCGTTGCGGTAAATTCGAAATCGATCGGGACGATTGAGCCGGGCCAGCGGTTGGGCTTGGTTGTGGCAACCGTAACAAGCCTCCGCCGTCTTGTCGAGGACGTGGCTCACTTCGGTTGCGTCGGTGGAGTAGCTGACCCGCCCCTCCTGGTCAAGGATGCGGACCTTGACCATGCCGGGCTCATCCGCCATAGTCTGAATCGCGTGGTAGAGTCCTTCGCGATCGTTGCGCAGCATGTAGTAGGTAGTGCTGCGCTTGATTACGTCGCTGACCCGTTCGGCGCTCGCCAGCGTGGCCTCTTCCAGGTGTTGGCGGTGCAATCGGATATTGGCGTATCCGAGCAGGGCGAAGATCACAACCATCATTGCCAACAGCGACCCAATCAGCTTTGCACTGAGGCTGCGTCTCAACCGCCTCCAGTAGCTACGAGTTGGCTCAATCTCCGGCATGACTCAACACCGCTGTAGCAACCTCAGGCGCGCTTTCGCTTGGCAGAGTGCGCTTCACGGCATGTTCTTCTTCCGGAAAAATCGGCAAGTACCGGACCGCCACGCCGAACAGCGCAAAGCCCAGCGCGATAATCATCAGCGTGACGGAAAACTCGGTCCACTTCGGCATGTAGTGATGCCCCACGTAAGTCTCAAATCCCGTAAGGCTGACGTTGAGGCGGTTGGTGATGAATCCAAGCAGGCTGAACACGGACGCCAGATACAAACCGCTGGGCGATAGCCTCACCTTCTTGAAGCTGAGCATCGTAATCGGGATCACGAAGGCCAGTGTCAGTTCGAGCCAAAGAAAATAGGCTTCGTAGCTGGGCTTAATGATCTGCCCCAGCATGCCGCGATGGAAGTAATCTTCGAAGCGAAGCAGCGCATTCACCCACAAAGCAACCAGCAACGCGCCGCCGAGTTCGACCAGCACCGGCAGTTCAAGGTGACGGCCCAGGGCCTTCGCGCTCTGCGTAGACTCGAAGATGGTCATCGCCAATCCAACTGCAATCGCTGATCCGAAAAAGAGAAACGGTAGCGCGGGCGTGTACCAGAAAGGATGCAGTTTGCTCGGCATAATCAAATAAAGCGACCCAAGCGAACTTTGATGCAGCGTCGATAGCAAAATGCCCAGCACGACCAGCACGGCGTAGATTTTCTTGATCCACTTGATGGGAGTTGTCAACTTAAAGCGTTCCAGCACATTCGGAAGAAATTCGAAGAACAATACCGTCGTGTAAGCCATCACGCACATGCCGACCTCAAACATGACTGAGTGTGGATTCATGTAAATGAGCTGGTGCCAGATGAACCAAGGGCGGCCCAGGTCAAACAGCAATCCAACGATGAAAAGCAAGTAGCCGAGAAACGCCGTCAACACTGCTGGTCGCACCACGCTATGCAATCGCTCTACGTTGAACAAATAAACCGCGCCAATCACGCAGAAGCCGCCCGCCGCCAGCATCACTCCGCATAGGCAGTCGAAGCCGATCCACAAACCCCAGGGAAACTGGTCCGACATGTTTGAAACCGCGCCCAGGCCATGGAAATAACGCACAAAAGTGGAGTACAGGCCCATGGCCATAATCACAAGAAACACGACTCTCCAGAAGGTCAGCTTGATCTTCATCTCTTGCTCCCGTTCCTCTTCTCATCACCTTCAACGGCGGCCACTTCTTCGCGGCGGTGCGATATCCAGTAAATGCCGCCCAGCACCAGCGACCATACGGGGATAAAGTCTGGAATCTTCTCCATCACGCGGCCGGTGTACTCCGGCATCGGCGTCTCGCCAATTCTCGCGGAGGCGGGGTACCCGTACTCCTCCACATTCATGCTGGAGAGAATCAGGACGCAGGTTCCGCCCACTTCATGAAGGCCATAAATCCGTGGCTGGTAGTTCGATGGGTTGTCGCGGATACGGCTCTGTGCTTCCTTAATCAGGTCGTCGCGGTCGCCAAATTTGGTGGCGCCCGTCGGACAGATCTCGGCGCATGCCGTCTGCTTGCCGGCAACCACCCGTTCCGGGCACATAATGCACTTGCGGACCCGAGGATTCAGCGAACCCCATTCGTACTTGGGCTGGGCGAAGGCGCAGGCCACCATGCAATAGCGGCAGCCAATGCACTTCCAGACGTCGTAGACGACCGGACCTTCTTTGGTTTTGTGGAATGCTCCAACCGGACAGACCGACGCGCAAGCCGGACGCTCGCAGTGCATGCACAGCCGGCGCATAAATTTGTCGTCCTTGGTCATGACGACGGTATATTTATGTTCCGACTGCACCGACTCGGCCGCCACGCTATCGTTATAGGGCAGCTTGTTCTGCTCCGCGCATGCTGCCTCACACTGCTTGCAGCCGATGCACATCGTTGCGTCATACAGCAGCGCCTTACTCATGGAAATTTCTCCTCGGCGCTTCCCAGCAGGCCTTCCGTTCCAGAGAAATTAAGTAAGAATGCGTAGGATGACGGATCCGATGCCGAAAGCGCTCTGAATGCCCTCCGCGGACGGAGCGAAAAAGAACCGGGCCCGGATTGGCCAGTATCCGGAGCCCGGCGGGCTGTTCCATCCGGCGAAGCCGCTGAGGAAGGAGACTGTCGGCTGGCACTGGATCGGCAGCTCGGTGCGTCCGTCCGCCGAATTGAGCCGGACATCTTCATACTTCCTCACGCCCGTCGTCCGCCGCCCGCAAGTTCGCGAAGACGGCGGATGCGCAAGAGGAACAGCCAATACGGCTACTACTACTTCTGCAAGCTCCGAATGTAGGTCACGACCGCTGTCGCCTGGTCAGGAGTCAGACTCTTGACGCTCGCTGGGTGCTTTGCCGTCTCCGTGATCTTCTTGGTCAGATCTGCGTCAGAGGCTTTTTTCGCATCGTCGGCAACCAGGCTCGGAATCTTGGCTGCGGGCTTGCCTGCTGCATCGGCTCCGTGGCAGGCTGCGCACTTTGTTTTGTAGAGGGAGGCCCCGTCGTCAGCGGCCCATGACAGATTTGGGATCAGGATGAATAACCCTACCGCGATTGTCATTACCAGCATCACCAGCTTCGTGGTCTTCATGATTTCTCTTCTTCTCCTTGTATAAGTTTGCAACTCGATGAAAGCAGCGAATCTTCGCGCAACTCGAGCTACTTCGTTGCGGAAGTGAACACTAATAACCGAAACATTCCCAAAATCTGTGTAAAAGAACTCAGCAACAGTTCGCTGCCTAGTTGAGAGTTTCAACATTGGGGAGAATAGACGCAGTGATCCAGGTCACCCACAGCGGTGACTCGGTCAGGCCTAAGACCCTGGCCTCAAAAATCCAGAAGTCCTTTGATTACAACGTCATGTGATGGCGATCACAGCGTCGCTGGCGAGCCAGAAGGAGAATGACTCGGAGCGAGGGCGGGAGTTGTCGGTGCTTCCGACCCTTCGTCTCGTGTTGGCCTTTCTCGGCCTCGACGGGATTCCATTGATCATCGCGTCGGTTCTGGAGCCTCCCACGTCCGCGCGTCGAATGAAAGTGCGTGTCTCGCGCCATAAAAAATTCCGCATCATCCCTATCTTTAATCTGCAATCAATTGTGCACCCAGAATTCATCCGCTTAAGGAGAACTACATGAGCACGCTTGTGCTGGATTCGAACAAGGATAAGAAAGCCGACCTGGCAGGACCAGGAATCGGCGATTACCAAGAATTGGAAAAACTTCTGCCGCGTGGTTACCGTTCGTTGTTCAACCCGAAGGAAACGCAGCAGGCCATCTTCCAGGTAAAGCGCTATATAGAAGATAACTTGTGCAAAGAGCTCAACCTGATGATGGTCGAAGTGCCGCTCATCGTCGATGTCCAGAGTGGCGTCAATGACATGCTGGATCGCGACGGCTCGCGCACGCCAGTGCAATTTCACATTTCGAACGATCGCAACCTGCATCCCGTCGACGCTCAAGTGGTGCAGGCTGCAACCAAGTGGAAACGCGTTGCCCTCAAGCAATTCGATTGCAAGCCTGGCGAGGGCATCTGTACCGATATGCGAGCGGTTCGCAAGGACTATTTCCTCGATCACGACCACTCCGCCTACGTCGATCAATGGGACTGGGAGCGCGTCATCGTCAGCGAGCAGCGCACTCTCGAATTTCTGAAAGAGACAGTTCGCAAGATCTGGAAGGTAATCGTTGGAGCAGAGAAGTTCGCCCAATCATTGTTCCCGCAATTGAAGGACTATCGCTATCCCGATCTGCCCGAGGACTTGATCTTCTTGCACGCCGAAGAGATCCTCGATCTGTATCCCGACCTGCCGCGCAAGCAGCGCGAGACAGCGATTCTGCAAAAGCACCCCGCAATCTTCATTATCGGCATCGGCTGGCCTTTGAAAGATGGCTATCCCCACGAGATGCGCGCCGCCGATTACGACGACTGGGTTACCGATACTCACGATCAGACCAGCAAAGATACGCACGGCCTGAACGGCGACATTCTGGTCTGGAACTCCGTGACCAAACGGCGCCACGAACTAACGTCGATGGGAATCCGGGTCACGGCGGAGACTCTGAAGAAGCAGCTGACGCTGGCCGGGCAGCAAGCCTTCATGAAACTGCCGTACCACCAGGCAATCCTGAACAATGAAATCCCGCTCTCGATCGGCGGTGGCATCGGCCAGTCGCGCACCTTGATGCTGCTGCTCCGCAAAGCTCATCTTGGCGAAGTCAGTGTTACGGTCTGGCCGAAAGTGCTGAAAGAGATGTGCGCCAATAAGAATATTTTTGTGCTGGAATAGACTCTTCTCTGGAAAGAAAGTGCAATGGGCGAAGCGGCTATCCCAGTCACGGTTCATCGAACAGAAAGTTACAGCATGCGAAGCAGATGCCTATTCCGGTTGAGTTATCTGGTCCTTTTGCGCTTGCGGCAACGAAGTTGAGGTTTTCTTTTGCATGTACCACGAAGCGGCGAACAAGACCAACAGCAGCACAAGTCCAAGCGCACCCAGGATTGAATGGCTGGACTTCGGCTTCGGCTGAGGTTCTGGGATTCGGGCTGGAGCAAGGGCTGCCGCTGCACCCCCACCTACGGAGACGACGCCGAAAACTTGCCCGCAGCCAGAGCAGAAACGCGAGTCATTGAGCAAATCAGCACCACAAGTTGTGCATGTCATGTCGCCATTCTGCTCAAGATATGGGCCCCAAACAAGGTTACTGGGGTCACGGAGAAATCGGCTTGACTCCAAGGGATTGGCCTCTGTTGACGGGCTCGCTTAGGGGTGGCTACGACATCGCAACTGGCAGCTCTACTGGCGCCGGCACAGGGGTGTGGCTCTTCACAGCAGCGGCCAAACGCCCAATTCCTTCCCGTATCTGCTCGGGCGCAGCATTCGAGAAGTTCAGCCGCATGTGCCGGCAGCCTTCCTGTGGATTGTTGGCATAGAAGGAATTGCCCGGCACGAACGCCACACTGTGTTCAATCGCCGACTGGAAAATCGCCTGCATGTCGAGTCCTTCGGGCAGCGTGACCCACAGAAACAGGCCGCCATGCGGATGTGTCCACGTAACCGTGGGAGGGAAGTTTTCTCTCAGAGCCTCCAACATCACGTCGCGCCGTTCGCGATAGACCTGACGGATCAATTTCACGTGCTTATCGAGAAATCCGTCGCGCGCCACTTCGTAAGCGACAAATTGCGTGAAGGTGGACGTATGCAGGTCAGCGCCCTGCTTGAGTTGCGCCAGCTTGCCGATGATCTCAGGCGGAGCGACGATCCATCCCAACCGAAGCCCCGGAGCCAGCGTCTTTGAGAAAGTGCTCAGATAAATGACGTTGCCAATCGAGTACCCGCTGTCGCGGCGCAGGTTTTCACGGTCGAGCACCACCAGTGGTGACAGATGCTCGCCTTCATAGCGCAGCTGCCCATAGGGATCGTCTTCCACAATCGGAATGCCGTACTTGTCCGCCAGCAGAACCAGTTGATGCCGGCGCCCCTCCGACAGCGTGGTGCCCGCCGGATTCTGGAAGTTTGGCAGGATGTACATGAACTTCGGTCCCGAACGCAAAGGCTTCTCCACCAAATCCGTTCGCAACCCGTCCTCGTCAACCGGAACCGAAACATATTCCGCGCCATAGACATTGAAAGCCTGCAGGGCACCTAGATAAGTCGGCGCTTCCACCAGCACCCGGTCTCCAGCATTGATGAAAAGTTTTCCGATCAGGTCCAGCGCCTGTTGCGAGCCGGAAGTGATCAAGACATTTTCCACTTTCGCTTTGATTCCATAGCGCGCCATGTTGCCGGCAATCAGTTCGCGCAGCGGCTCATAACCTTCCGTGGCCCCGTACTGCAGAGCCGAAGCCGCCTGCTGCGTAAGCACTTTGTGGCATGCTTCCTCAAAGCGCTCGATGGGGAACACCTCGGGAGCCGGCAGTCCGCCGGCAAAAGAAATCATTCCTGGCCGTTGCGTGATCTTCAACAATTCGCGAATTTGCGAACTGGTAATGTTCTTGCTTCGCCGTGCGTATCGCGCGGTCCACGCCGTGGACATTCTGTGCCTCCATCAAATCGGTGTAGTTGTCGTCGAGCCGCGGCGAGTCTAGGCGAAGCCGTCAGGCTGACTTACCGCGCCAACGTGAGCCTGGTCATCGATAAAGAGCCGCCCGGCGGCCAGCGCCTTGCGATCAATTTCGAGCAGGTCGAGTTTCTTTACTTTGTCTTCAAGCACGCTCAATGCAGTGCCCGGAGCCAGGCACTCAGTCTCTTCCAGCAGCGCACCCATCATCACGATGTTCGTAGCCTTGGTGGATCCCAGCTTGTCGGCAATCTCCGCTGCCGGAATGGCCACGAGTTGCACGCCGGGCGCAGAAAAATCCGCCGGTAGATTCGCGCCGTTATAAAGGATGAGGCCGCTGGTGAGAACTTCATGCGCAAATTTCCGCAGCGAGAATTCGTTCATCGCCACGAGCACATCCGGATGAGAAACCAGAGGCGATCCGATCCTTTCTTTCGATAAACAGACATGGCAATGCGCGCTGCCCGAGCGCATCTCCGGCCCATACGACGGCAGCCAGCTCACTTCCAGCCCTTCCCGCATGCCCATTTCGATGAGCAGTTGTCCCAGCAGCAGCACGCCCTGTCCGCCGAAGCCGGCAATCTTGATCTTGACGTCTTTGAAGCGATGCGAATGTTTCACGACACAAGCATTGTCTGCTCGATCCTTTGGCGTGATCTCGAGCACATCGGCAACAGTTCGCTGCGGCGGTTCTTTCCCGATAGGATTTTCCGGCTTGCGATCGCGGAAAACATTCAGCGGAAACGTTGGGATCATCTTGTCGAGAACCCATCGCCTCGCCTCCACGGGATCTTTCCCCCATATCGTCGGACACGGCGACAGGATTTCGACAAACGAGAAGCCCGCCCCGTCCCGCTGGATTTCCAGTGCTTTGCGAATCGCCCGCCGCGCCTTCATGATGTTCTTGTTGTCCGATAGGGCGACTCGTTCGATGTAAGCCGGCGCCTCCAGCGTGGCCAGAAGTTCGGCCATGTGTAACGGAAAGCCTTCATTCGACGGCCGCCGGCCCCACGGCGAGGTTGTGCTCTTCTGTCCAACCAATGTGGTGGGCGCCATCTGCCCGCCGGTCATGCCATAGATTCCGTTGTTCACAAAGAAGACGGTAATCTTCTCTCCCCGGTTGGCGGCATGCACGATTTCAGCGGTGCCGATCGCTGCCAGATCTCCGTCTCCTTGATATGCAACAACCATCTTGTCCGGGCACGATCGCTTGATCGCCGTGGCCGAAGCTGGCGCTCGCCCGTGCGCGACTTGCACATTGCCCACATCAAAGTAGTAGTAAGCAAACACCGAGCAGCCCACGGGGCTCACGAAAATTGTCTTGTCCTGCACTCCCAGATCTTGAAGCGCTTCGGCAATCAGCTTATGAGCCACTCCATGTCCGCAGCCGGGACAGTAATGGGTCTGGTGTTTCAGCTCAGATTTGCGCTCGTACAGATCAAAAAAAAGCGGTGACTTGGAATGAACCACTTCATATCCGTTGTTGGCGGCTGGCGCTACAGCCTCGGACTTCACTTCGGAGCTGATTTCAGGACCCTCTAGCGTTATTACTTTTTCGTCTCCCATTGTCGCTGTCCTCTCCGAATCAACGCCTCAACGAAACCAGTTTCATACCGTCATCGCCATGCGTGTCAGCACCTGCTCCTGCAACTCCGCAATCGACGGCACATTTCCACCCACCCGGCCGTAGAACTCCACCGGTACCTTGCCGTTCAGCGTGAGGCGCACATCTTCCACCATCTGTCCGTTGCTCAGTTCGACGACAACAACTTTTTCGACCTTCTTGGCCGCTTTCGCCAAAGCCTTCGCCGGATACGGCCACAAGGTGATGGGACGGAACAGTCCTGCTCTTACGCCTTCTTTGCGCAAAGCTTCGATCGTGGAAAGCAGTACTCGAGAAACAATTCCATATCCCACCAGCAGCACGTCGGCATCATCGGTATGGTAGAGCTCGGAACGCGTCTCGTTTTCCTGGCACCGGATGTACTTCGCTTCCATTTTGCGCTGGTGTTCTTCCAATTCGTCGTTTTCAAGAAAAATGGAACTGACCACGTTGGCTCGCGTCTCTGCTGTACCCTTCACGGCCCAAAGTTTTTCCGGCGCCTGGATCTCGCGATATTCCAAGTCGAGGGGCTCCATCATCTGACCAACAAAACCGTCGGTCAGCACCACCGCTGGATTTCTATATTTGTCGGCAAGATCGAATGCCAGCATGGTCAGTTCGGCCATCTCCTGCACCGACGACGGAGCCAGCACGATGTTGCGGTAGTTGCCGTGTCCACCGCCTTTCACCATGGCAAAATAGTCGCTCTGTTCTGGTGCGATGTTGCCCAGGCCAGGTCCTCCGCGCATCACGTCGACAATCACGCACGGCAGTTCCGCGCCCGCCAGATAAGACATACCTTCCTGCATCAGGCTGAGTCCGGGACCAGACGATCCTGTCATCACGCGCGTCCCGGCTGCGGCCGCGCCATACACCATGTTGATGGCGGCCACTTCGCTCTCCGCCTGCAGAAAAGTTCCCCCCACCTGCGGGAAGTACAGTGCCGCCGCTTCCGCGATTTCGCTGGCCGGAGTAATCGGATATCCGTAGTAGGCACGGCATCCCGCGAGGATCGCGCCCTTTACAACCGCGACATTGCCTTTACAGAGCTGCCGCATGTTCTTCTCCTTGCGCCGTGGCCACCGCTTTCCCTTTGGCTTTTATGCGGTAGACCGTGATCGCTCCAGGTTCCGGACAACAATAGAAGCAGATTCCGCACCCGGTGCATTCTTCTCCCGTATAACGCGCGGGATGCGCACCGTAAGAATTCAGCTCGGGCGCCAGTTCCAGGCATTTGGGTGGACACGATTCCACGCAAAGCCCGCACCCCTTGCATTCCTCTATATCGACCGTGACCTTACCGCGCGCCTGCCCCGCCATGTTTCACCTCGTCCCGGCAGTTTCCGGAGTTAAAGGTCGTTGCAGCCATTTTGTTTTTTCGCAGTATTGGTATAGCCCTTCCCGAAACTTGGGATGCGCGATATCAATCAACGCCTGCGCCCTCTCGCGAATACTCTTGCCATGCAAGAAGGCGACGCCGTATTCGCTCACGACATAGCGAATCAACCCTCGCGAAGTCACGACCCCCGCGCCCGGGCTCAGCATGGGCACAATCCGCGAGATGGTTCCGCTCTTGGCCGTAGATGAGATCGCGATGATCGGCTTGCCTCGCTTGGACCGCGAAGCCCCGCGCAGGAAGTCGACCTGCCCGCCAATGCCGCTGTAGAAATGATTCCCGATCGAATCCGAGCAAACCTGCCCGGTGAGATCCACCTGCAATGCGGAATTAATCGCCACCATGTCATCGTTCCTGGCGATTGATCCCGGGTCGTTGGTATAAGCCGTAGGATGGAATTCAAAGATCGGATTGTTGTCTACGAAATCGAACAACTGTTTCGTGCCCAGGGCAAATCCCAGGATGATCTTGCGGGGCTTAAAATTCTTGCGTGCTCCGGTAAGCACGCCAGCCTCGATCAAGGGAATCACGCCGTCCGAAACCAGTTCGCTGTGCACTGCCAGATCCTTGCGGTCCATGAGAAAGGGCAGAACCGCGTCCGGAATTCCCCCAATGCCGGTCTGCAAAACGGCTCCGTCGTCAATCAGGCTTGCGACGTTGCGCGCGATCGCCTTATGCATCTCGGTAATGGGTGGATGCTGGATGGCGCACAGCGGGCGGGAGGAATTCACGACTGCATCAATATCCTTGACGTGGATGAAGCTGTCGCCATAAGTCCGAGGCATTTGATCGTTAATTTGTGCCACCACGTAGCGAGCACACTTGGCAGCGGTGAGTGACGTATCCACCCCCACGCCGAAGCTGCAGAATCCGTGTGAGTCCGGAGGCGAAAGTTCCAGCAGCGCCACATCGATCGGCATGGCCCCGCTTTCGAACAGGCCTTCAATCTCGCTCAGGTAGATGGGGGTGTAGTCCGCCCGGCCATCGTTGATCGCCTCCCGGACATTCGCCCCAATAAACATGGCGTTATGCCGGAAGTGCCCCGCCATCTCGGGAGCCACATAAGGCGCGGCTCCCATGGTCATCATGTGAACGATCTCCACGTCTTGCACGAAGGGACCGCGGCGCATCAGCGCCTCTACCAGCGTCTCCGGCTCCGCACAACCCGGTTGAATATAGACTCGCATTCCGGACTGTACGCAGCGCAGAGCTTCATCCGCCGTTCGCAATTTTTTCTTGTAATCCGCTTCCCAGGACATTCTTCCCCCACTTACCGGCACTATCCGACCGCGCTGATCGTCTGTTTCAACTTACCTTCGTCAGACGCATAGCGCTCATAACCTACAGCCGCGTAAAAGATCGCGCGGTCGAAAAATTGATCCACCAACTCTTCCACTTCCAGTTCGCCGGCAATTTCTACGGGCTGATCCAGTACCGCCTCTTGTTTCACGAACTCCCAAAGGTTCTTCTTGGTGAGAATGATCGCCCAAATCAGCTGACTCAGCGGCACGTCTTGCTGAGCCCGTTTGGCTCCAATTTCCAGATACCGCTTTTCGACGTCCATGTCGCCCTTGCCCAGGAGCCATTCCGCAAGGTGTTGATAAATCTCGTGGACCCTTTCCCTCAGTTCCTCGGATGGTACGTTGCTGTAGGCGGGAAGCAGAGGGGAATGGCTCGTTCTTTCGATTAGTGTTGCCGCCAGCTTGTCCGAATGGGTCTCCACCAACCGGAGAAGCCTATACGCAAGAATCATCGGCGCCCCTCCTTAACTGCTTGAATCTTCGACCTTAACGTTGGATACGGCTATGACAGGAGGCACGTCTGGCTGTGATATAGGTCACAGCAGGTTTGCCCGCTTCGGATCGGCCGATGCCACCGTCATTCGAAGTTTGTCGTCTGGGTGACGAGCCTCACCCCTGAATGTGCTCGGAATCACTTCGACTTCCGAAATTGCGTAGTACGGTAGTTCTCGGGAACGCAGGCCAATTGCATTTTCCCGAGCGAATTGCTCCTGGGCTGGGCAAAGTGCGATGGAGGCGGCTATGGTGTCGAAGTGCGCGAATCCCTCCTGCTCGGCCATCTTCCGATATCTGCGTGAAGGCACCATTTTCCACGTAGCCAGCGGACCAACCCACTCCGAAAACAACTTCATTCCCGGAGCTTCCGCCCACGAACGTTTCTGGCTTTGTGGCGAGTGCTCGACGACGATGACCGTTATTTCCGACTTTTCCGGAATTCGCGTTGTTCCGCTCCAGGATCTGTCGGAAAAGCAAAGGCAGCAGCGGGCTCGGTCGACGGCAGTAGGATCGGCCCACGAGCCTCCCTCGTGACCGGAGGGCTGGCTCCGAAAGGAGACTTGTATGTCAACCATGACACAGATACACGATCAGAAAAGGATTGCGTTCAAGCATGTACTGATGGCCACGGACTTTTCCGATGCTTCCCGGCGCGCCCTTGATTTCGCGGTGGCGATCGCCCGGCGGTATGGCTCGGAGCTTTTTGTAGTGCATGCAATTCCGGCCGAGCCGCATGACCGTATTCCAATCGGTCCGCTCCCCCATGAACTGGATCGACACATGCTGGACGCGGAAGAACAGATGCAGCATCTTGAAAAACAAACTGCCTTCAAGGATGTTCCCCATCATCTGGTTCTCGATCGAGGCGATGTGTGGGATGTTCTCGCTTCGGAAATTGAACGCAATAACGTTGATTTGCTGGTTCTCGGTACGCGCGGACGCGGCGGATTTATGAAACTGGCCTTGGGTTCCGTCGCCGAAGAAGTCGTGCACCTGGTTTCGTGCCCCGTATTCACAGTGGGTCCGCACGTTCCGCCCGCAGGTCTTGATGTCTCAGATTTTCGGCGCATTCTTTTCGCTACTGATTTCGGCCCAGCTTCGAATCGAGCTTTTTCCTACGCGCTGTTTTTGGCAGTGAATTGTCGCTCCAAGCTTTTCCTTGTGCACATGCTGCCACCAATGCCGGGCGCGAATCTGGGACCGGCCGCTTACGGACCCTCGGCCTACGCAGCGGACGAATTTACCAGCTGGCAGCGCACGATGCGAGACGAAAGTTTGAAGAGATTAAAGGAAATGATCCCCCCCGGAACGGAACTGGCGGTCGAACCGGAATATCTGACGGGAATGGATTTCCTGCCGGAAGGAATTCTGGACGTGGCGGCAGCCCGCGACATCGACTTGATCGTCATGGGCGCGAATCGAATTTCTTCCCCACGCATTGCTGCCCACATCCCTTGGGCTCTGACGCATGAAGTTTTGTGCCACGCCAAATGTCCGGTTTTAACTGTCTGTAATTGAAGGAAGCGCAGAGACAATGAAGCGTTAGAAGGGAAGGGCGATGGTCAGGAGTTGACCATTTTTTGCAGCGCCGGCTTGTTGCGGATGAACAACGTGGCGCCCTTCAACTGCACCAATTGCCGTTTCTTGAATTCAGAAAACAACCGGCTCACGGTTTCGCGAGTAGTCCCAATCATCTCCGCGATTTCCTCATGGGTCAGTGTCAGCTTCACTTGTAACGGATCCCCGTTGCCCGCCGAATTGGACCAGCCCAGAAGCAACTTCGCAAACTTTTCTGAAGGCGAAGCCGAGAGCCCCAGCGTGCGGATCTCTTCATAAGCCGTGTAGTAATTGCGGCTTAACTGCTCCGCCACCCGCACCGCCACTTCTCCATACTCCCGCAAAAAGTGAAGCAACGCATCGCGCGCAATAAAATTTGCCTGCCCCGGCTCAATCATCTCGGCAGTCACTTCATAAGGACGGTTGGAGATTGTGGCATTAATGCCGAGAACATCGCCCGGTTCAGAAATTTTCGTGATGATCGTCTTGCCCTCAGCGGATGAGGTCGAGAGTTTCGCTTTGCCGGCGCACAGCACAAACACGCCTCGCGGCTGCTGGCCCTCGATAAAAAGCATGGCAGATTTTGGATAGACCGCGGTCGATTTAATTTCGTTCAGTTTTTGCACCGCGGCCGCCGGAAGATTGCAGAACACATGCTCTTCCCGCACCGGACAGGTAAGGCAGTTGTCGAGAATATTCAGCCCGTAGGGAGCTCGCATTGCACCGCCTTCAGCCGAATTGTACCACTTAGGACCCCGTGATTCCGATCACTAAAACCCGTGACTCGGGGCATGGTATCTCCGCAGTCATGCATCGACAATATTCAGTGCACGCAAGTTGTGGAAGCTGTGCATGTGGAGGTTCCATGAGCACCGCTACCGAAGTCAAGGAGCCGGATGTTAAGAAACCGGTCGGGATGGGGCGCACGCCGCAAGTGCCGCTTTCATCGCAGCAAATCGCAGCCAGGCCGATGTTTGCAGATTCGTTGCTTGAGTCGGGTGGTGTCAAACGCGGCCGGCGAACTGTCGCTACTGTAGTTTCATTCATCATTCAGTGTGGTCTGCTGGGCGTCGCAATACTTATACCTCTTATGTTTACCGAGGCCTTGCCCAAGCAGCAGTTACTTTCGTTCCTGGTGGCGCCCCCACCCCCGCCCCCACCTCCGCCACCTGCCGCGGCCGCTGCTCCCAAAGTGGTACAGCGCATAGAGAGCGAACTCCTGAACGGCCACCTTCGTACCCCCGGAAGGATTCCGCAGAAGATAACGATGATTAAAGAGGAAGAGGCGCCACCGCCAGCTTTGTCTACTGGCGGAGTCATCGGAGGCGTTCCTGGCGGAATTCCTGGCGGTCAAATGGGTGGCGTCATCGGCGGAATTATCAGCGCTACTTCGAATCTATCGGCCGTTCCGAAACTGGCAGCCCCCAAGCGCATCCGCATTTCGCAGGGTGTAACCGAAGGCCGGCTCGTCCAGAAGGTGCAGCCGGAATATCCACCGATCGCACGCGCCGCTCGTATTCAGGGCGCAGTTGTGCTGAGCGCGGTTATCTCCAAAACTGGAGAAATCGTAAATCTGGTTCTGGTCAGCGGACATCCCATGCTGGTTCCGGCCGCCATCAGGGCCGTCCAGCAATTCCGCTATCGGCCATTCCTGCTAAATGGCGAGCCGGTGGAAGTGGAAACCACCATCACCGTGAACTTCCAGCTCTCCTGATGTTGCAGGAGTTGGAATTGGTTGGCGCGGGAGGGAATAGCACCGTGGAACAAGCCGAGCAGTTTCGAGTGCTTGCCTGGTGGTCTTCTGGCCGCAGTGGCATCGCGCAATCCGACTCCGCGCCGAACACGATCCACTTCGCTTCGCCGCCAGCGTTCGGCGGTATGGACGGTCGATGGACTCCGGAAGATTTGTTGCTGGGCGCCATCGCCAGTTCCTATACCACGACATTTCGGACGCTGGCGGAAAACGCGAAGTTTGAGCATACCGATCTGCAAGTAGAAGTAGAAGGTTTACTCAAGAATGCTCCGACGGGCTACAACTTTGCCGAAATTTCCATTCGCGCAAACCTTGTGATTCCTGATGAAGCAGAACGTCCCCGGGCGCTCAAGCTTCTCAATACAGCAAAGAACCTTTGCGTGGTGTCGCGCGCACTGGCGATCCAGCAGATTTTCGAACCCCTCGTAGCGATTGCCGTGCCTGCCGTTTGAGGTCGCCCAATCGTTCCTCATGCCACGCCCATATTAGGCTATCCTCAAGTGTGTAAACCGTGACCCGGCAAGTTGAGCAAAGCGGAACCGTGTGAGCTCGACGAAGGATGGACCAATGGAATTAGCGCAGCAGACCGAAGAGCAACAAAGAGCCCCGCAAAAACACGGCCTGGACGCAATGTTCTCTCCTGCTTCGGTAGCCGTCATTGGCGCGACCAGTCGTCCCGGCACCGTGGGTCGCACCGTTCTGGAAAACCTGCTGCGCGATACCTTTCGCGGAAAGGTCTATGCCGTCAACGCGAAGCACGACGAAGTGCTCGGGCACAAAGTTTACAAGAGCATTCGCGACATCCCTCAGCCCGTCGACTTGGCCGTAGTTGCCACTCCAGCAGTTACGGTCAGTCCCATCATTGCAGAGTGCGTAGAGGCCGGCGTCAAGTCTGCGGTTGTGATCTCCGCTGGTTTCAAGGAGCGCGGTGCAGAAGGCGCTGCGCTCGAACAGCAGATCAAAGAACAGTTGAAACGGAGCTCTCTTCGTCTAATCGGTCCCAATTGTCTGGGAATCATGAATCCGACCATTGGCCTGAACGCCACCTTCGCCAAAGACCCTCCCCAGGCCGGCAGCGTTGCCTTCCTCAGTCAAAGTGGAGCTCTTCTCAGCGCCATTCTCGACTGGAGCCATCGCGAGCAAGTCGGTTTCAGCGCAATCGTCTCCACCGGTTCCATGCTCGATGTAGGCTGGGGCGATTTGATTTACTACTTTGGCGATGATCCCCACACCAAGAGCATTCTGCTCTACATGGAGTCGGTTGGTGATGCACGTTCCTTCTTGTCCGCGGCTCGCGAAGTCGCCCTCACCAAGCCCATCATCGTAATCAAAGCCGGCCGTTCGGAAGCCGCCTCGCGTGCTGCCGCCTCCCACACCGGAGCGCTCACCGGCAGCGACGAAGTGCTGGATGCAGCTTTTCGCCGATCCGGAGTTTTGCGCGTACACAACATCGCCGATCTCTTCTACATGGCGGAAGTGCTAGGCCGGCAGCCGCGTCCCAAGGGTCCGCGGCTCACCATCCTCACCAACGCCGGCGGCCCTGCCGTGCTCGCCACCGACGCTTTGGTGGCCAATGGCGGAGAACTCGCCGAGCTCTCTCCCGAAAGCCTCGAACGTTTGAATGAGTTCCTTCCCGCTCACTGGAGTCATAACAATCCCATCGACGTCCTCGGCGACGCTGATCCCGAGCGCTATGCGCGTGCGCTCGAAATCGCCTCCCAGGATCCGAAGAGCGATGGCCTGCTGGTCATCCTTGCCCCTCAGGGCATGACCGATCCGTTGCATATCGCCGAACGCCTCAAGCCTTACGCCAAAGAGTATGGCAAGCCTGTGCTCGCCAGCTGGATGGGAGGAAACAGCATTGCCGGCGGCGAAGCCGCTCTGAATTCAGCGGGCATCCCCACCTTTCCCTTTCCCGATACCGCTGCCCGCGCCTTCACCTACATGTGGCGCTACACCTACAATCTGCGTGGACTCTACGAAACGCCCGCACTCACGGAAAACTCCCAACTCGACGACGCTTCCCGCCAGCAGGTCGAGGAAATCATAAACAATGTTCGCAATCGCGGACGCCTTATCCTCACCGAACTTGAATCAAAGCAGTTGTTGTCGCTCTATGGTATCCCCACCGTGGAAACGCGCGTTGCGACCACCGAAGATGAGGCGGCTGCGCTCGCCTCGAAACTCGGCTTCCCAGTTGTGTTGAAAATCTTTTCCGAAACTATCACCCACAAGACGGACGTCGGCGGAGTGAAACTGAATTTGCAGGATGAAGCGTCCGTGCGCTCCGCCTTTTGCGCCATTCAATCCTCCGTTGCCGAAAAAGCCGGCCCCGATCAATTTTCTGGTGTTACCGTCCAGCCGATGGTCAAACTCGATGGTTACGAACTAATTCTCGGCAGCAGCATCGATCCACAGTTTGGACCTGTAATCCTGTTCGGTTCCGGTGGACAGCTTGTCGAAGTCTATCGGGATCGTGCCCTTGCGCTTCCGCCACTGAATACAACTCTAGCGCAGAGATTGATGGAGCAAACCAAGATCTTCACCGCATTGAAGGGAGTCCGTGGCCGCAAGCCGGTGAACATGATGGCCCTCGAGCAACTACTGGTCCGCTTCAGCCAGCTCGTGCTCGAACAGCGTGCAATTGCGGAAATCGATATCAATCCTCTGCTGGCCTCGCCGGAGCGCTTGCTCGCCCTCGACGCCAGAGTCGTTCTCCACGCCCCTGCGGTGGTCCTCGATGATCTTCCCAAGCCCGCCATCCGTCCCTACCCCTTGCAATACGTCGCGCCCTGGACAATGAGAGATGGAAATCAAGTGACCATCCGTCCCATCCGCCCGGAAGACGAACCGCTCATGGTCAAGCTCCACGAAACGCTCTCCGACCAAAGCGTCTATCTCCGGTATTTCTGTTCTCTCAGCCTGAGTCGTCGCATCGCCCACGAGCGGCTGCTGAAAATCTGCTTTGGAGATTACGACCGTGAGATGGCATTAGTCGCCGAACTCACGGATCCCCTCACGCGAGACCGCCGGATCATAGGCGTAGGCCGCCTGAGCAAACTGCACGGCAGGAATGAAGCGGAAGTCGCGGTCCTGGTTTCCGATAAATATCAAAAACATGGCCTGGGATACGAGTTGCTTCGCCGTGTGATCGGAGTGGCGCGCGATGAAAAGCTGAGCCAGGTCTCCGCGGAAATGCTAACCGACAACGTAGCCATGCAAATCGTCATGAAGCGCCTCGGCTTCCGCGTTCGCACTGGCGAAGATATGACCTCCGTGCGAGCCTATCTCGACCTCTAGCCTGGGTACCTCAGGTTCGTCGGAATGCTTTGAAAGGACGCGGCTTTAGCCACGCCGCCAAGCTCCGCATAAATTCGCTGGTGGCTTCAGCATCCATGGTGTGACCGCGATCACGCTGAACCGTGACATCGCGCATCGCCGCAATCCTGTCCGGGTGTAACCCTGACTTTGGGTGCGGAGGTGTCGTATGTCAGCCTTGCAATATAAGCAAAGCCCACCCGAAACTGAGAAGCGCTCCGCCGCGATCTCGGTCAAGAACGTCCTCTACGCAACCGACTTCTCGCCCACGTCGGAGTCAGCTCTTCCTTACGCCACCGCCATCAGCCGCCGCTTCGGCAGCACGTTGCACATCGCACACATCATCTCCGATTCCAGCCTGCTCCTGATGACTGGAGGAGTCGACTACGTGAGCGTGGGCACTCTTTACGAAGACGCTCATAGCGACGCCCAGGAGAAGATCCAGCGGATCACCACCCGGCTTGGCGGAATTCCTTACCGATCCTGCGTGCGCCATGGGCAGGTTTGGGCGAACCTGGCCGGCATCGTTAAGGAAAATGCCATTGACCTGATCGTTGTGGGAAGCCATGGCCGCACCGGATTAGGAAAGCTCCTGCTGGGCTCGGTTGCCGAGAACATTCTGCGGCATTCGCCATGTCCGGTTCTAACCGTCGGACCCAGGGTCTCCGGCCATGCCAGGCTGCAGGAGTATCAGGGCAAGGGAAGAGAACTCGCCCCTGTTGGACTGGAGCTGCGACAAATAGTCTATGCCACTAACTTCACCACTCGCTCTATGATCGTCGCCCCGGTGGCAGTGGGGTTGGCGGAGCAATTCAGGGCACAACTGACCCTGATGCACGTCATCGAGGAATACACTCACTTGGAGACTCATCCAGGCCCCATTGAAGATGGAGTCCAGAAGCTGCAGGCGTTGGTTCCGAAGGACGCGTCGCTGGCCTATGCGCCGGAAATCGTAATGGAGTTTGGCCAAGCATCAGAGTGCATCCTGAACACGGCTGCGGAGCGCGAGGCCGATCTCATTGTGCTCGGAGCGCATCCCGCCGATGTCACCGCGCATTTGCCGTGGTCGACTGTACATCGCGTCGTGGCCCACGCCGCCTGCCCAGTACTGACTGTGCCCGCATAAGCCTGAAATGGCTGCAAGCACGGGGCGTTGGGATTAATCTGCCCTATTTCTGCTCACAAGCCTTTGTGATCTTGGTCACTGCCGCTCTAGCCCAGTCCACTCAGAATCAATAAGTGATTCGCTAAACCGGAGCGCCTGTGTTCAAAATCACTTACGCACACTTCCTTGCCCCCGGCATCAAACGTTTCGTCCTGGAAGCTCCCCGCATCGCCCGCAAACAGAAGCCTGGCCAGTTTGTGATTCTTCGCATCTACGAAGAAGGCGAACGCATTCCTGTAACCATCGAAAACTCAGACTCGGAGCGCGGCACCATCAGCATCGTGGTCCAGTCGATCGGGAAAACCACCCATCTGCTCAATTCGCTGAATACCGGTGACAACATTCTCGACGTGGTCGGCCCCCTCGGGAAGCCCTCCGAGATCGAGAAGTTTGGCACTGTTGTAGTCGTCGGCGGTGGCGTCGGCACGGCCATGGCCTATCCTTCCGCGGCAGCATACAAGCGGGCGGGCAACCGCGTCATTTCGATCGTCGGCGCCCGTACCAAAGAACTGGTGATTCTCGAGCAGGAACTGCGCGCCGTCAGCGACGCGGTCATGATCACCACTGACGATGGTACCTACGCCGACAAGGGCTTCGTCACCGACAAGCTCCGCCAGCTCATCCAGAACGGAACCCGCATTGATCTCGTGCTCGCCATCGGACCGATCGTCATGATGAAAGCCGTGGCGGAACTCACTCGCAAGGAAAACATCCGCACCGTCGTCAGCCTGAACCCGATCATGATCGATGGCACCGGAATGTGCGGCGGCTGCCGCGTTCCCATCGACGGCAAAAGCGAATTCGCCTGTGTCGATGGACCGGAGTTCGATGCCCACAAAGTAAATTTTAAAGTGCTCGTGCAACGCAATTCGATGTATCGCGATGCCGAGCGGCTCTCGCTGGCCAGTTACCAGCGCGCGGTGGCCGAGAAAGCCGCGGTTGGAGAAAAAGAAGAGAATTGCGCCCTTGCGCACAAAGGTGAACGATGAGTCCGGCCGCCAATAAATCTCTCAACCCGTTGCCCATGAAAGAGCGCATGAAAGTTCCCCGGCAGCTCATGCCCGAGCAGCCCGCTGACGAGCGCAACAAGAATTTCACCGAAGTGAATCTCGGCTACAGTCCGGAACTGGCGCGGCAGGAGGCGCTGCGTTGCCTGGAATGTGCCAAGCCCACCTGCACCGACGCCTGCCCCGTTGGCGTGAAGGTGAAAGAGTTCGTCGAGCTGATTGTCGCAGGAGATTTTCTCGGCGCCGCCGCCAAGATTCGCGAAGATAACGTGCTGCCCGCCGTTACCGGAAGAGTCTGCCCGCAGGAGGATCACTGCGAAGGCAAGTGTCTGCTGTCGAAAAAAGTGAAGCCGCTCGGCATTGGCTATCTGGAGCGCTTTGTCGCCGATTACGAGCAGCGCATGGGCACGCACATTCTGCCCAACGTTTCGCCGACCGGAAAAAAAGTAGCAGTCGTCGGCAGCGGCCCGTCGGGCCTCACCGTCGCCGGGGACCTGATTCAGAAGGGTCACAAAGTGCGAGTCTTCGAGGCACTTCACGAGTTGGGCGGAGTGCTGGTCTACGGTATTCCCGAGTTTCGCCTGCCCAAGCAAATCATTCGCGAGCAACTCGACTACATGCGCGAGATGGGCGTTGAATTCGAAACCGATGTCGTCGTCGGCCGCACCGTCACCATCGATGAACTCATGCACGAAGAGGGATTCGACGCCGTCTACGTCGGCACCGGCGCTGGATTGCCGCAGTTCATGGGCATTCCCGGCGAACACTTCAATGGCGTCTACTCCGCTAACGAATTTCTTACCCGCATCAATTTAATGAAAGCCTACAAGTTTCCCACTTACGACGAGCCCATGGTCGACTTGCATGGAAAAGATGTTGCCGTAATCGGCGGCGGCAACACCGCGCTGGACGCGATCCGCTCGGCGTTGCGCCTGGGAGCCCGCAAAGCCTACGTGATTTACCGTCGCAGTGATGCGGAAATGCCCGCGCGCGCCGAAGAAGTTCACCACGCCCGGCAGGAAGGAATCGACTTCCAGATGCTGACCGCGCCCGTGGAATTTCTCTCCGACGACAAAGGCTGGTTGACCGGAGCCCGCTGCGTGCGCATGGAATTAGGCGAGCCTGATTCTTCTGGACGCCGCCGGCCAGTTCCCATCAAAGGCTCCGAATTTGACTTGCCACTATCCGTCGCGATCATGGCCATCGGGACTACCGCGAATCCCATCGTTCAAAGCACAACGCCAGGGCTAGGCACCGACAAGCGTGGTTACATCCAAGCCGATTCCGAGACCCAGCGCACCACCCGCCCCGGAGTCTTCGCGGGCGGGGACATCGTCACCGGCGCTGCTACCGTCATCCTCGCCATGGGCGCAGGCCGCCGCGCCGCCAAGTCCATCCATGACTACCTGACGAATGGCCAGTGGTGATACCGGCAATCGCGTTTGTCCGCTCTCCTGTGACTCGGGTCACCCATCCCTGAGACCCTTATCACTGCCAGCCCACTTGACCCGGACTTTAATGAAGCCGGGAGCGCGGTGGAGAGCCGCTCCGTCGGCCGCGTCCTTCCGGGGGTTGCAATGGTAAACGACGATTTAGTCAAGTGTCCGCTGTGCGCTGGTTTCACCCACATCAATAAGCCGGAACTGTTGGCGGCGTTGCGCGATCCCAAGATTCGCCAACAAGTTGAAAACTACATCGCCAACCTGTTGCAATCCCGGTCGGCCGACCTCGTCATAGCCGCGCCCCAGTCGCAGAGCGGGAACTTCCAGAAAGAGGTTCACCACTGGAACCCGAACGTCCCTGTGTGGCGGCGGAGCCCGAAGGAATAGAACCCGGCCACCGGAAACCGGGGGCGGGCAGCAAGAAAAGATCACGGAGGAAGTAATGATCACCAAACAACAAGCTTTGGATTATCACAGCAGCCCCCAGCCCGGAAAAATCGAAATCACTCCCACCAAGCCCTGCCGTACTCAACGCGACCTCAGCCTGGCCTACACGCCCGGCGTGGCGCAGCCTTGTCTCGCCATCAACCAGAATCCCCACGACGCTTTCAATTACACCGGGCGCGGTAACCTGGTTGCCGTCGTGACCAACGGATCCGCGGTCCTGGGCCTCGGCGACATCGGCGCTCTGGCTGGCAAGCCGGTTATGGAAGGGAAGGCGGTGCTGTTCAAGAGATTCGCCGACGTGAATGTGTTCGACATCGAACTCAATACGCACGATCCTGACGAGATCATCAAGGTCTGCCAGCTTCTCGAACTCACCTTCGGCGGTATCAACCTCGAGGACATTAAAGCCCCGGAATGTTTCTACATCGAGGAAACTCTGCGCAAGACCATGAAGATTCCAGTTTTCCACGACGATCAGCATGGTACGGCCATCATCACCGGGGCCGCGCTGCTGAATGCTCTGGAAATCGTCGGCAAAGATATCGGCAGCGTTCGCGTAGTCTTCAACGGCGCTGGCGCCGCTGGCGTTGCGACTGCGGAACACTACGAGCGCCTGGGTGTGAAGCACGAGAACATTATTTTCTGCGACACCAAGGGCGTCATTTACAAGGGCCGCACCGATGGCATGAATCCTTACAAGGAGCGTTTCGCTCAGCCAACAAATTGCCGAACCTTGGCGGACGCGATGCAAGGCGCCGATGTGTTTGTTGGACTCTCGGTGAAAGGCGCTGTCACGCAGGATATGGTTCGTTCGATGGCTGCGAACCCAATCGTATTCGCCATGGCCAACCCCGACCCTGAGATTACGTACGACGAAGCGAGAGCCTGCCGCACCGACATCATCATGGCCACCGGCCGCTCCGACTATCCCAATCAGGTCAACAATGTCCTCGGTTTCCCCTTCATCTTCCGCGGCGCGTTGGACGTCCGCGCCACCGCCATCAACGAAGAAATGAAGCTGGCGGCCACACGCGCTCTGGCCGCGCTGGCCAAAGAAGATGTTCCAGATTCGGTCTGCCGCGCCTACGGCGTGGAACGGCTGAGCTTCGGCCGCGAGTATTTGATTCCAACGTTATTTGATACCCGCGTGCTGGTATGGGAGGCCTCCGCCGTTGCCGAAGCCGCAATGCGTACCGGCGTGGCGCAGGAACCCGTCGATCTGGCCGCTTACCGCGAGCAACTGGAGAGAAGACTGGGCAAGGCTCACGAAGTTGAGCGCTCCATGATTCACAAAGCGCAAGCTAATCCCAAGCAAGTTGTATTCCCGGAGGGCGAAAACGAGAAGATCCTCCGCGCCTGCCATGCCCTGGTTGAGGAGAAGATCGCCAAGCCGATTCTGCTGGGCAACCCGACTGCGATTCAAGACCGTGCGAAGGAGCTCGGCCTCAGCCTGAAGGGAATGAAAATTGTTAATCCCGGAGAATCGGAGCTGCGCGAATTCTACATTCAAGAACTGTTCCGCCTGCGGCAGCGCCGCGGCGTAACTCTGAATGAAGCGCAAACACTCATCAACGACAAGAACGTTTTTGGATCGATGATGGTTCATATGGGAGACGCCGATGCGCTGGTCTCCGGCGTGACTCAGCATTTCTCCGACACCATTCGTCCCGCATTGCAAATCGTGCGCATGCGCGAAGGCTTCCACCGCGTTTCCGGCTGCTACGTCCTGATCACGCACAAAGGCGACGTCCTCTTCCTGGCGGACGCCAGCGTGAACATCGAACCCACCGCCGAAGACCTGGTCGAAATCGCCTTGTGCACCGCGCACCTGGCGCGGCGTTTCGATGTTCATCCCCGCGTCGCCATCCTGTCGTTCTCCAGCTTTGGCAGCGTGGATCATCCGATCTGCACCAAGGTTCGAAAAGCGGTCGAGCTGTTGCACTTCGCCGATCCCACCCTGATCGTCGATGGAGAGATCATGGCCGACGAGGCACTGTCGCCGGAGATCATTGAGCAGTCCTATCCCTTCAGCGCGCTGAAGGGCGGCGCCAATGTCTTGATCTTCCCCGATCTGGCTTCCGCCAACATCGCATGCAAGCTGGTGGCGAAGATCGGAGGATGCGAAACGATTGGGCCGATTCTCATGGGAATGAGCCGTCCAGTGCACGTTCTGCACCGCGGCGCTCAGGTCGAGGAAATCCTGGACGTAGCGGCGATCGCCGTGGTCGATGCCCAGGAGAACGAATCTTACCTGCATCTCCGCAAGGTCGAAGAGAGTGCGGAGCCAGTAACGGTGGAAGACTAACAATCTTCTACCGGCAAGTGGAGTGAGGGAAAAATGATTCGGAGTGATGCCACGGCACCCTCAATGCTCTTGGCGTCACTCCGAATCTTCACCGAAGCGCATGCTGCTCGAAGCTGGATATCAGCATGTCGCTTGTTGTGAGGTGACGTATGACTGGAACAGTTTTGGTCGCGATCGTGGTGGTTGCCGTTGCGGTGGGATTGTTCATCTTCCGCGCGATCCCCGGCGTACGAGCTTATTTTGGATATCGCGGCAAGCGCCTCATCACTTGCCCCGAGACTCACAAAGCTGCGGCCGTTGATGTAGCGGCGCGCGAAGCTGCCATCGGTGCTTTTCTCTCCGAGCCCACGCTACGCCTGATCGAATGCTCGCGCTGGCCTGAGCGCCAGGATTGCGGCCAGGAATGTCTAAAGCAAATCGAAATCAGTCCGGAAAACTGCCTGGTCTGGAATATCGTTTCGAATTGGTATGACGGCAAGCAGTGCATCTTTTGTCACAAGAAGTTCGGCAAGCTTCAACACTTGGACCACGCGCCGGCGTTACTCGGCCCCAACCACGAGACCGTCGAGTGGAGAAATCTCCGTCCCGAGCAACTGCCTGAAGTATTCTCCACGCATCGCCCGGTTTGCTGGAATTGCCACGTGACCGAAACCTTCCGTCGCCTCCATCCCGAGCTCGTCGTGAATCGGGAACTGGAGCCCAAGCGCATCATTTGATGCTTGCGCGCCGCTTGTCATTCTGAGCGAGAAACAGAAAATACACCGAAGCCCGAAAAGAACTCTGTCATTCTGAGCGAGTGCAAGCGCGAGTCGAAGAATCCCTATTCCCGTTTCACCTGTCGGCGATGAGCTGGACGTGCTCGACCTCTTGGGCCTAGCACCGATCTTCCCGAACTCCCACGTCTCGCGGAGCGTCGCCTCACTGGAAAGCGACGCTCCGGCAAAGTCTTTCGGGATGCCCCGCACGAACAAAAGGACGCTTTTAGCGACCCTCCAAAGGCGATAACTAACGGGGTTCCTGTGTCCATCCGAGCGATTGCTTTACCTGTGCGGTTCTGCGGTAATCAGAAGCTGAGGATGTTCCTCTAAACATTCTATGGACACAACTCTGTTACGAAAAACGGAATTCGTCGAAGACCAGTGCGGACCGCATCTGGAGCCTGTTTACGTGCGCTCGCAGGCCGTCGTCTCACGCCGTGTCGCCGGGGAAACTTTGATTGTTCCGGTGCGCGGCAAAGTTGGCGATCTGGCCTCGATCTACAGTTTCAACGAAACCGGCTCATTGATCTGGCAGTCGATGGAATCGCCCAAAAGCCTTGCCGAACTGATCAGCGCCGTACAGCACGAATACGCGGTCAGCTACGAGCAGGCGGAGCAAGATGTGAAGCAGTTCCTGAGTGACACGCTCTCGGTGGGTCTGGTCGAGGAGCGTCAGGAAGTCTCGCTGGCTGCCCTCGCTTCGTCAGAAAGGGAAGGAATGCGCTCGGCAGGCTCGCATTGATTGTGACGATGACTGTGGACGCGCGCCAATCGCACAAGTCGTCATTCGAATATCCAGGGGGACCATGGAGCAACTGAGCTACGGAGCATTCAGCGCCGACCTTCACCAGCGTCAATCCGGCCAGCGCGCTCCCATGCAGGTTTCTATTGAAGTCACGCGCCGCTGTCCGCTGGAATGCCACCACTGCTACAACAATCTCCCCATGGGCGATCAGGATGCCCGCAGCCGTGAATTGACCACGGAAGAGCACTTCCGCATGCTCGACGAGTTAGTCGACATGGGCTGCTTCTGGCTTCTCTACACCGGCGGCGAAATTTTCGCCCGCAAAGATTTTCTCGAGATCTATACCTACGCCAAGAAGAAAGGTTTTCTCATCACTCTCTTCACCAACGGCACGCTCATCAACGAAAGGATCGCAGACTATCTGGTCGAGTGGCCGCCCTTCGCCATCGAGATCACGCTGTATGGCCGTACCCGCGAAACCTACGAAGCCCTGACGCAAATCCCCGGCTCTTACGACCGCTGCCTGCGCGGAATCAAACTGCTGCGCGAACGAGGACTGCCGCTCAACTTGAAGACAGTTGCTACCAGCATCAACAAACACGAAATCTCCTCCATGCGGCAATTTGCCGAACAAGAACTGGGCGTGGAATTCAAAATTGATGGGCAGGTGAATCCGCGGATTGACTGCTCCCAGAGTCCTCTGGCGGTGCGGCTTGCGCCGGAAGAGGTAGTGGCTTTAGATCTCGCTGCCCCGAAAGGTGTCAGCGAATACCGCAGACTGGCGAAACACGACGCGGAACATCCTCCCAATCTGGGGCAAGGCAACACCGTTTATTTCTGTGGCGGAGGCATGAACTCTTTCGCCATCAACGCCTACGGAGAAGTTGGGATTTGCGTGATTTCGCAGCAGGAGACTTTCACCATTCGCGAGGCCGGAGTGCAGAAAGTTTGGGAGGAATCTCTCCTGCGATTGCGGCAAACCAAACGCACGCGAGTGACGAAGTGCGTGCAATGCCGTATCCAGTCGCTCTGCGGGATGTGCCCCGCCAACGGAGAACTCGAGAACGGTGACCGCGAAAGCCCGGTGGAATTTCTTTGTCATGTTGCGCACCTTCGCGCCACCGCGGTCGGCGCCGAGATTCCCGCGCACGGGGATTGCGAATTCTGTGCTGGTGGCAGTCACTATGAAGAAATGCGCGAGTCCGCGCGAAGGATTCAAAGCAAGGAGATCGATGTAGACGCCTGGGTGGGCCCGCAACAGATCCTGCCAATCCTGAATAATCCGATGGCGGCGGCTGGTTGCGGGAACTGTGGAAGTCACTAAGCACGGCAAAGGTGGGCGGATGAATCACGAATGGAATGAAGTCGATGGGAAGAAGCCCTATAAGCCGCCACAATTAGTCACCATCAGCTTGCGCCCGGAAGAGGCGGTTCTGGGGCATTGCAAAATATCGGGCGGCGGCGGAGGCCCTCAGCCTCCCACATGTACAGCTCTGTTTTGCTTGTCTATCGGATCGTAAGCGTTGCGAAGTTATGTGACCAGAAAAACATGACAGGCGAACCTTCACGCGCGCTTCTTGACGAAGTAGGACTTGAGCACAGCGCGGGATTCAGCGTCGGCGGAGTTTCCGTGCGGCTCGCCGCTGCACGCAGCAGCGATGCTTCTCTGGATCCATCACTAGCGCCATTTTCGATGGACGCCGCCATTCCTGACATCAAGATTCAGATCGATAGAGTATCCGCGCTCGTTCCAACATCCGCGCCCGAGCTGTTCGACTCTGGTTCTCTCTGGCGGCTGTACGAAGACGATGCCGGATTCCGCTTCGACTTCACCGCTGCCATCTTTGGAGATTCTCCCTACAAGAGGCTGCTGGTGGATAGAAGATTCCGCGAGTCAACGGTCCAGATGAGCGAGGAATCCGCTTCCTCCAAAGGCGTGTGGCCCCTGGGGTATCCCCTTGACGAACTCCTCATTACCCATCGCCTCACGCAGGAGCGCGCGATCGAGCTCCACGGAGTCGGCATCGCCGGTCCCGATAGCGCCAACAACTTATTCGTCGGACACTCCGGCGCAGGCAAAAGTACAACGGCTCGTTTGTGGTCTTCGCTTCACAAAGTAGAAATCCTCAGCGATGATCGCATCATCATCCGCGAACATCCCTCGGATAACGATTCGACACAGATTTTTATGTATGGCACGCCCTGGCACGGTGAGGCCGCATTCGCCCTGCCGCAGCGCGCCCCACTGCAACGTATCTTCGTTCTGGAGCACGGTCACGGCAACGTCCTCACGCCCCTCACTCCGAGCCAGATGGTCGCCGAACTATTTGCCCGCGCCTTCGTCCCATTTCATCGCCACGAATACGTTGAGTCGGCATTGAGCTTTCTGGAACGAGTTGCCCAGTCCGTTCCTTGCTATCGCTACTCCTTCGAGCCCGACCAACGCGCCGTCGACAGAATTCTCCACTTCAATGGTTAAGAGCGCGTCGCCTTCAGAAACCTTCGAGGCTCTCAGCCGCGAGCTGCTGAATCGCGGATTGAGCCTGCGCTTCGAAGCCCGCGGTGCCAGCATGTTCCCCTGCATCCGTGACCGTCAGATTGTCCATGTTACCCCCGTAATCGTGAGCAAATTACGAAAGGGCGATATTGTACTTACGAAAGGTCATAGCGGCTTCCGCGTTCACCGCCTTGTGCTTGCCGATCATGATAAGAATTTGTTTATTACCCGCGGCGATTCCGGACAGCAAAACGACCTCCCAGTGCGCGGCGACCAGATTTTAGGCCTTGTCGTCGCCAAAGAAGTGAAGTTAGGAAAAAAATCAGTGCGGACAGAACTAAAAGGAATCGGCGGCAAACTGCTGCAAGCAGCGGCGCGCGGGCAATCCGCCGCGGGCAAGCTCCTGCGCAGATCTGGAATTTTGCTAGGCCCGTTGGGTTTGCTACTCGTTTTCGCTGCGCCTGCATCCCGCGCCCAGGTCGCAGTCGATACCAGCCCCAGCACGAATACCACGGCAGATCTCAGCGGGCCGGGCACGCAGACACTCACCTTTAATCACACAACTTCGGCCACGGCGAACAGAGTACTGCTCGTCGGCGTTTCGATGAACATCACAAATAGCGCTGCGACCGCCGTCACCGGAGTTACCTACAACGGCACAGCCCTCACACTCGTCGGCGCACACAACGACGCCGGAAACACGCGCCGCGCAGAAATTTGGTCTCTGCTCAATCCCACAAACGGTACCAACCTGCCAATCATCGTTTCGGTAAATATTCCCACGGCTGCAACTGTCGGCGTAACCGCCGGAGCGACTGTATTCACCGGCGTCGATCAGACCGCCCCGCTCGGTACCTTCGTCTCGGCAAACGGCGCGGCTGCGACGAACTCTCAACTGGATGTCCCAAGCGTCGTCAATGGGATGGTCTTCGACACGCTGGCAGTAGGAATGGGGACAATCACAATCAATGGTCCTCAGGTTGCGCAGTGGAATGTAACCTCAGGTGGTACAACCCCAAATGCAAATCAGGACATAGTCGGCACAGCCAGCAGCAGAACCGGCGCGCCCAGCGTGCCCATTTCGGAAAGCTTCAATGAGACCCTCAATCTCACCTCCGTTGTGCCCAACGGCGTCGCATTCAATCTGACATCGGTTGCGCCCAACACCGCCACGCTCACTCTCACGTCGGTCGCGAATGCTGCCGGCGGCAATACGGTTTACACCGGAACGATCACCGGCGGCGCCGGCAACGCTCTTGTCGGCGACACCGTTGTTGTCGCAGGCTTCACTCACGCGGCCGACAACGGGACGTTCACCTGCACGGCATCGACGGCGACCACAATCACTCTCAACAATGCTGCCGGGGTTGCGCAAGCCCATGCCGCAACGGCAAGCATAACCACTGCCGTTTACACGGGCACCATCACCGGCGGCGCCGGCAATGCCTTCCTCGGTGACGCCGTTGTTGTGAGCGGATTCACCAATGCCGGCAACAACGGGACATTCGTGGTGAACGCATCCACGGCGACTACACTCACAGTCAGCAACAAAGCCGGGGTTACCGAAACTGATCCGGGAACGGCCGCTGTGGCGACCGGGTCCAGTACCAACACCATTTACACGGGAACGATCACCGGTGGAACCGGGAATGGCTTCGCTGGTGACAGCTTCGTCATCGCCGGGTTCACTAATGCCGGTAACAACGGCACGTTTACGTGTACCGCATCCACAGCGACTACGCTGACCTGCAGCAACGCGGCAGGGGTGACAGAAACGCATGCCGGAACCGCGACCACCAACAGCACTTTTAACTGGTCGCTGGGCGCTGTCTCCGTCAACCCCACTGCCGCTGATATCGGAGTCACCACCACCGTTGGCAGCGCCGTGTTCCTGGGACAGAACACCACTTACACCATCAACATCTTCAACAATGGGACCTCCGCCGCCAATGCGGTGTCACTCTCCGACACACTGGCGACGGGAATGACGCTGGTCTCGGCTACCCCGAGCGTGGGCACATGCAACACTACGGCGAACCCAATCACCTGTGCTATCGGTACTCTGGCCAGTGGAGCAAACGCTACAGTAACCGTGGTGGAAACCGCCTCCGCCGCCGGGTCATTTACCAACACAGCTACCGTTTCCGATTCCGGCACACCCCCGGATCCGAACACCGGCAACAATACTTACGTGGCAGTCGCGACAGTCCAGTCGGTTGTCTGCGCGAATGTTTCCCAAGCCACGCCTGCCACTACTCCGCTGACCGGCGTGCTGAACACATACTATCCAGGAACCGCAAGCGTGGCGGCGGGAGCAACTTCCATACCCGTGGGTGCCGCGACCGGCGCTGGCACCGCCATCGCCGCCGGAAATCTTTTGCTGGTGATCCAGATGCAGGATGCCAGCATCAACGACTCGAATACGGTTGCCTATGGAAATGGCTACACCGGCCAGGGTTTCACCGCACTGAACAGCGCCGGCGACTATGAGTTTGTTACCGCGCAAAGCGCCGTTCCTGCCACTGGTGGCACCGTGACCATTTCCGGTGCAGGCTCGGGCGGCGGACTTGTCTTCGCCTATCACCACGCCGCAGCCTCAACGAATGCCGGCCAAAGCACGTACCAGGTCATTGTCGTGCCGCAATATACGACTGCTTCATTCAATGCGACCACGCCGCCGACGGCCTTGACGTGGAATGGTTCTACAGGTGGAGTTCTTGCACTGGACACATCGAGCACGCTGACCCTGAACGGCGCCACAGTGTCAGTAAGTGGTCAAGGTTTCCGCGGTGGCGCGGGCATGCAATTAACTGGCGGAGGCGGCGCCAATACAGATTACCGTCAGCCTGCTCCAGCCACCTACACGGGAGCGGCGGGGGGCGAACCTGGCTGGGATGCTAACAAGGGCGAAGGCATCGCGGGTACTCCGGAATGGGTCGAAACCGGCGGAACGTTCTTGCACACCAACACTGGTTATCCCAGCGGAACAGCGGGAACGGACGGCAGCTTGGCCCGAGGTGCTCCCGCGAACGCAGGCGGTGGCGGCACCGACGCCGATCCACAAAACGCCTCTCCTGGCGGCAACGACCAGAACGCCGGCGGCGGTGGCGGTTCAAACGGCGGCGCTGGCGGTTTCGGCGGCGATTCTTGGAATACGAATCTCAGCGTCGGCGGCGAAGGCGGCACTGCTTTCCCCTCCACCATCAACCGCGTCGCGATGGGCGGCGGCGGTGGCGCTGGAACGCGTAACAACTCCGACGGTGACAATCAGGCGAGCAGCGGATCGGCTGGTGGCGGGATCATTATCATTCGCACCTACGCGCTCAGCGGAACAGGTACTCTCACCGCCAACGGAACGCCTTCCTACAACGGTACTGCCAACGATGCGGGCGGTGGCGGCGGAGCCGGCGGCAGCATCGTTGTTCTCTCTGCCAACGGTGGTGAAGGCGGCCTCACGCTCCAAGCCAACGGCGGAGCCGGCGGCAACGCCTGGGAGACTCAGGCCTACAGTATCGGAAACCGCCACGGCCCCGGCGGCGGCGGTGGTGGCGGCGTAGTTCTGGTGTCCGGTACTCCCGCGAGCGTCAGCGTGAGCGGCGCGGCCAGCGGATTAACTTTGAATCCCGGCGTGGCCTACGGCGCCACGGCCGGAGCCGCAGGTACCAGCGTCACCAATGCATCGATCTCATCGACATCCGGCACACAATCTGGCGCTCAATGCACTCCTGACATGACGCTCACCAAGAGTCATGCGCCGGCTTCATTTATCCGTGGCTCCACGGCCACCTACACCGTTCCAGTCGAGAACTTGAGTCCCTATGGTTCCAGCAGCGGCTCCGTAACGGTGAACGACACGCTACCCCTCGGTGTTACTCCCACCAGCGCCAGCGGTACCGGATGGTCCTGCTCCGTCGCATCCCAGACCGTAAGTTGCGTGAACTCGTCGGTATTGGCGGCGAATAGCTTTTACCCATCGATTACCATCAATGCCAACGTCGCCCAAACCGCTCCCCCCACGGAAACGAACACCGCCATCGTCGGCGGAGGTGGCGAAATCAATCTGCCGAACGACACTTATACCGATGTCGCCAATGTGGTCTCGAGCGCAGATCTTAGCGTCACCAATACAGCGTCTCCGAATCCCGTCGCTGCAGGCAGCAATATCACGTACACCCAGATCCTCACGAACAACGGTCCCAGCGCCGCGGACAATGCCTCGTTGGTTGAGGCTATTCCCGCGAACACAACATTTGTCTCGATTGCGGCTCCTGCGGGATGGAGTTGCACTACCCCAGTCACCGGCAGCACCGGCAACGTCGTTTGCAATGATCTGAATATGCCTGGCAGCACCGCGGCCACGTTTTCTTTGATCACTAAAGTCACGGCTGGGACCGCGAATGGCACGGTGATAACGGATACCGTCACCGCAAGTTCTTCCGTGAGCGACCCGAATTCGGCTAATAACACAGCCTCCGCTTCCACCGTGGTTGGCACCACCGCGGGAGCCGAGCTAACCGTCACCAACTCTGCCTCACCGAATCCGGTCGTCGCTGGCAACAATATCACTTACACGCAGGTCGTCAGCAACACCGGGACGGCGGCCGCCACTGGCGCAACTTTCACCGAAACAACGCCGACCAACACCACATTTGTATCCATAACCGCTGCGGCAGGTTGGACCTGCACAGCCTTCCCTCCCGGCTGCACCAACGCCAGCATTGCAGCGGGCTCGTCCGGTACTTTTACCGTCGTGTACAAAGTGAACGCGGCCACCGGAAGCGGAACCGTAATCACCGATACGGCAACGGTCAACGCCACGAATCAAGCCTTCGGCTCGAATTCCGCCACCGCCACCGACGTCGTCGCATCATCTTCAACGCAAGCCGACCTTGCCCTGAGCACATCGGCCACGCCTCTCACGGTCTACGACGGAAACAACATCACCTATATACAAACCGTGACGAACAATGGTCCCGCGTCTGCTTCGGCCGTCAGCTTCCTGCAAGCGGTGCCCACCAATACTACGTTCGTCTCCGTCTCGGCTCCCGCTGGCTGGACCTGCACATCCCCAGCAGTAGGCGGGACGGGCAACATAACGTGCAGCTACCCCACCTTGGCTGCGAGTGCCTCGGCTAACATCATCGTGGTCGTAAATCTGGCTCCGAGTGTTACGGCCACTTCAATCACCGCGACTTCCTCGGTTTCTGCCACCACCGGCGATCCCAACTCGGCCAACAACAGCACGACCCTTACTACGCCCGTCATTGCCGTCTGCGACCTTGCCGTCACGAACAGCGGAACGCCAAGCCCAGTCCAGGTCGGCGGGACCATCACTTACACGCAAGTTGTGACCAACACGGGCCCCAGCAATTGCAGCACCGTCAGCTTTAACGAAGCCATTCCGGCCAATACCACTTTTGTCTCGCTCACGCCGGTACCCACGGGATGGACTTGCACGACGAGTGGTTCCATCAGTTGCACGAATCCCAGCGTGGCTCCCGGCTCGACGAGCACATTCCCGATAGTGGTGACGGTGAATGCGGGCACAGCGGCAGGGACCATCATCACCGATACCGACACGGCGACCACCACCACTCGCGACACAAATACAAACAATAACTCGGCCACTGTGAATATCGCCGTCGCGAGCGCCACGCAGGCCGATCTCAGCGTTACGAATTCAGCGACTCCGAATCCAGTAACGGCCGGGAACAATATTACTTATGCGCAGACCGTAGCCAATGGGGGACCCGCCGCCGTGACTGGCGCTACCCTCACGGAAACTCTTCCCGCGAATACCACATTCGTGTCGTTGACCGGGCCGGCCGGCTGGACATGCACTTCGGCATCACCCTACACGTGCACCACAGCGGGAAGCCTCGCAGCGAATTCCACGGCAAACTTCACTTTCATCGTGCAAGTCGCCACCAGCGTCGCTTCCGGCTCTACCATCACCGACACCGATTCCGTCACTTGCGCCGCCAGCGATCCCACTTGCACCAACAATACCGCTTCCGCCAGCGTGCAGGTTGGAGCTTCCGCCAACCTGTCAATCACGAACTCGGCCAGCCCGGTTCCAGTGCAGGCGGGCAATAACATCACCTACACACAAGTAGTAACGAACGCAGGCCCAAGCGCAGCAACTGGCGCCAGTATCACCGAAACCACCCCTGCGAATACGAATTTCCAATCAATCACCATACCTGCGGGATGGTCGTGTATCACTCCCGCCAAGGGTGCCTCCGGAATTATCACCTGCACCGACCCCAGCTTCGCCGTCGGAGCCGCTACTTTCACCGTCGCGCTCCAGGTGAATGCCGCAACTGCAGCCGGGACGGCGATCAATGACATTGCAACTATAAATTCCTCCACTACCGATCCCAACTCAGCCAACAATACGGCAACCGCCGCGGACATTGTCGCAACCGCAACCCAATCCGACCTGATCACCACCAACTCGGCGGCGCCAACTTCGGTTGCCGCGGGCAGTAACGTCACCTACACCCAAAGTGTCACCAATAATGGCCCGCTGGCCGCGGCATCTCCCAGCTTTACCCAGACCACGCCGCCAAATACCAGCTTCCAATCCATCACGGCTCCTGCCGGCTGGACCTGCACCACGCCCGCGATCGGAGCCTCCGGCACAATTACCTGCACAGCCACCACTCTCGCTCTCAATGCGACGGCCAACTTCACCCTGGTGCTGCAGGTAAGTTCGAGCACGGCTTCCGGAACAAACATCGCGGAAACAGCCACGGCTACTGCCACCAACATCGTTCCAAATCTCACCAGTAACACCGCGACGGCGATAGTAGCCGTCGCCAATGCAAACAGTACAACCCTCACCATTGCGAAGACCGCCACGCCAAGTCCCACCGTTGCCAGCGGCGACACTCTGACTTATACCCTCCTCGTGACGAATACCGGTGCCGCGAGCGCGACCAACGTGACCGTAACCGATCCCTTGCCCGCTGACGTTAGCTATCTCTCCGTCATAACGACCGCGGGCACGTGTTCCGAGGCGGGTGGCACCGTAACCTGCCTTCTGGGAACCATCACTAGCGGCAACTCGGCAACCATCACCATCCTCACCCTCGCCGGAGCGCCCGGCACCGCGACCAACACAGCTAGCGTAACTGCGGACCAGATGACCTCACCCAACTCTTCCTCGCAGAGTGAGATCATCACTGCCGCGACAAGCATTAAGTTGGAATTCTTCTCTGCCCAGCGCGGCCAGGACCAGACCGGCGCGGACCGCGTTGTACTTCGTTGGAAGACAGGTGGGGAAGCGCACAATCTTGGATTCAACGTCTACCGCGAACAGGGCGGCGAGCGCGTTCAATTGAATTCGTCGCTCATCGCGGGATCCGCGCTAATGATGAGCGGAGCGCTACCCAAGCATTCCGGCAAAACCTATAGCTGGATCGATTCATCCCCGAACCTGGCCGGGGGACCGTATTGGCTCGAAGATGTCGACGTAAATGGCACTCGCATACTGCACGGCCCAGTCTCCGCGACATCCTCCAGCAATATTCAGGTTGCCAGCGACGTAGCTTCGGCTGCGACCGTCCATCAACTGAGCCAGATGCAGCCTGCCGCCACGATCAACGGCCTAGGTCATCCCGTCGAGAATGTTTTGACCAATGCTGTTCCGACCGCTGCCCAATTGCAAAGGCAGTTCGAACTTGCGGCCCATCCCGCCGTGAAAATGTTTGTGAAGCACGAGGGCTGGCACTGTGTAACCCAGCCCCAACTGGTCCAATCGGGCCTGAACCCGAATGTGGATCCCGCATTCCTCCATCTTTACGCTGAGGCCATCGAGCAGCCCATACAAATCACCGGTGCTTCCGCTGGTCCCGGAGGTTTCGGTCCCCAGGCCAGCATCTGTTTCTACGGCACGGGAATCGATACTCAATATTCCGGCACACGCGTCTACTGGCTCGCTTCGGACGGATCGTATGGCGAACGCATTCGCCGTCTGTCGGCGTCCGTGGGCTCCAATCAGCCTCCGGCAAGCTTCCCCTTCACGGTGGAACTCGCGCCGCGCACCACATATTTCTCGGCGCTGACCACCGCCCAAGGCAACAATTTCTTTGGCTCGATCGTTTCTCCCACAGCCATCAACCAAGCGCTGCAGGTGAATCACCTCGATACGACCTCGACCGAGCCCGTGCGCCTGCAAGTGGTTCTGCAAGGCGTGCTGCTCGCCATTCCGCACGACGTAACCATCGCGCTGAATGGCACTACGCTGGGCGATCTGACCTTCACCGGTCAAGCCAAAGGAAGATTCAACGCGAACGTGCCGGCGGGCCTGTTGCAGAACGGCACGAACACCGTCACATTGACATCGCAAAACGGGGAGTACGAAATCAGCCTGGTGCAATCGATTCAGATTACGTATCCCCACTCCTACGCTGCCGACTCTGATGCCTTAACCTTCACCGGTCGGGCCGGGGACGCACTTGTGCTCAAAGGCTTCACTCGCTCTTCGGTGATCGTCCTCGACATCACCGATCCGGATCAGCCAGTGCAGCTCACCGCCGAAATCACTCCGGATGCAACCTCGAAGACGAACTACGTCGCAGAATTTCAAGTCCCATGGACGACAACCAATCCGGCAGCCCCAACGCAGCACACACTGATGGCTTTAGGGGATGACCGGATCGATTCCGTGGCCGGGATTCGCGCGAACCATCCTTCGCAGTGGCACAGCGCGCAGGCCGGCAGCGAAATCGTAATGGTGTCCGCAGAGCCCTTCGCCGGTGCGCTCGATCCGCTGCTTCGCGCTCATAAAGTGCAGGGACAATCTTCCGCCGTTGTCCTGGTTGACGATCTCTACGACGAGTTTAACTTCGGCGAGCGAACGCCCCAGGCCATCCGCGACTTTCTGCAGACCGCAGTCAAGGTATGGCACACCGCACCCCGATATCTCTTGCTAAACGGACGAGCCTCCCTTGATCCACGGAACTATCTCGGCTTCGGCCACCTGGATTTTGTTCCCACGAAAATCATCGCCTCCACCGGTTTGATGACCGCCTCCGATGACTGGTTCTCCGACTTTAATGACAATGGCACGCCCACCCTTGCAACCGGACGCTTGCCCGTAAGCACCTCAGCCGAAGCCAAACTCGTGGCGACGAGGATCGCTACGTATGAAGGCTCATCCACCAATGGCGCTTGGACCTCGCAGGCTCTGATGGTTGCTGATGTGAATGATACCGAGAACTTCACCAAGGACAGTCAACTCGTGCAGGCTCAGCTGCCCTCAACCATACAGGCCACAGATGTCTTCGTCACTACCATGAGCCCCCCCGATGCGCAGCAGGCGATTCTGTCCGCCATCAACTCCGGACAATTGTTGGTGAATTATGCCGGACACGGCTCCGAAGAGGAATGGTCCGGCGACGACATTTTCGACACTACAGCGGCGAACTCGCTGACCAACGGAAGTTCCTTGCCGGTATTCCTCATCATGGACTGCCTCAACGGATACTTCCAGGATGTTTATGATGAACCCCTGGCTGTCACTCTGATGCTGGCTCCCAACGGAGGAGCCGTAGCCGTGCTTGCCTCAAGCGGTCTCAACCAGGCCGCGCCCCAGACCATTCTCGATAAACTCATCGTGCAAGATGCGATGAGTTCGCCGCAGCCAGCCCTGGGAGAAGCCATCCTCAAGGCGAAAGCAGGCATTTCTGATCTAGCCGTACGAAGAACCTATAACCTGCTTGGCGATCCCGCTATGCGAATCAAGCTTCCGCAAGCGCATTCCGCCCACTAATTGTTTCAGCGCCTATGCCTGCGCCATATCCGTAACCACCGCAGCTCTTCGCAGCGGCTCTGAGATAGCCTTCATTACCTTCTCAAACCCCGCAAAATCGAGCGACTGTGGCCCATCCGACAGCGCCCTCTCCGGACAAGGGTGTACTTCAATGATCAACCCGTCCGCTCCAACCGCGACCGCCGCGCGCGAGACTGCTGCTATTAAACTCTGCTTACCCGTTCCGTGAGAAGGGTCGGCGATCACCGGCAAATGAGAAAGATCCCGCGCCAGCGCCACGGCGGCGAGATCAAACGTGTTCCGCATTTCGGTCTCGAAAGTTTTGATGCCACGCTCGCACAACACCACCTGACTGTTTCCCCCTGAAAGCAAGTACTCCGCGGCCAGCAGCCACTCCTTCACCGTCGCCGACGGCCCACGTTTCAAAAGCACAGGCTTCTTCACCGTGGCCAACCGCCGCAACAGCGCGAAGTTCTGCATATTCCGCGCGCCCACCTGCAGCATGTCGACGTGTTCGCAAATGATCTCCACGTCTTCCGTACTCATCACTTCTGTCACCACCGGGAGTCCGGAGAGCTCGCGAGCCTCTCGCAGAATCTTCAGCGCCTCCAGTCCAAGTCCCTGAAAATCATAAGGAGAGGTTCGCGGTTTATAAGCTCCGCCGCGCAGCATTGTGGCGCCGGCGCGCTTCACCGCATGCGCCGTATCCAGCAACTGTTCGCGAGATTCCACCGAGCAAGGTCCCGCAATGATCACAACTCCAGCACCGCCAATCGCGACCCCACCAACATTCACGATCGATCGTTCCGGCTTAACCTGCCGGCTCACCAGCTTGAACGGCTGCGCAATGGCGACCACGTTCTCCACGCCCGGCGCGACCTGCAGCGCCTCGATCTCATGGCGCCGTCCGTTTCCCACCGCGGCCACAATGGTCCGCTCCACTCCTCGCGTCACGTGAGGCTGGTAGCCCGCTTCGCGAATGCGCTCGATCACGTGCTCAATCTCCTGCTCGGTTGCCTTCTCTGACATATTGACGATCATGGCCGCGCCTCCTGAGTCTCGGTTGCAAAAGCAAAAGCCGCGATTCTGGATCGCGGCTCTTTGACCGAACTTGCTTGAATCTAGTCGATCATAGCTGAATCGATCTGCCTGCAAGTCCCGCCGCAGCCGCTACCCTGGTAAACCAGTAGTAGCGAAACTGCCCGGTAAAGTAGGCAAATCGTGCCATAAAGAAATCTTCCTGTCTGCTATCGCGAGCGTTGCTGCTGTGCAATTCGTTCTGACTACTGAATCGAGCTGGCCGCGTTGGAAAATACATTATTCGCGTTCGATCCAATCAATCGTATCGTCCCCACGACCAGGACCAGAATCACCGCCAGCATAACCGCATATTCGGCGATATCTTGCCCTGAATCCTCCAACCACAGCCTGCGAATGAGCTCCGACATGCTTTCCCTCCACTCCGATAAGTTATCCCACGAGGGAAGAACGAAAACCGGTGGACCCATGATGCCGCAGCTTTGGGCGCTTGTCAAACCCTAGTATTGGGATTTTCACGAGAAATCCGCTTTTCGCTAGAAAGGTTCGCGAAGCCCTAAAACTGGCGCGGATAAAGGTGTTTCAGGATGAGAATGTTGAACCAGCTGCTGCGCCGAGCCCTGCGCAAACTGCAGCACGCGACCAGGAAACAAGCCGAGATAGAGCGTCCCCAGGATGCAGCAGACCAGCGCCAGGCGGAGCGCAAAAGGAACGGGCGTTACCGGAACTGCCTTTCGTGCTTCACGCATGTACATCGTCACGATGATGCGCAGGTAGTAATAAGCCCCGAGGCCGCTGTTAAGCACGCCGATAATCGTCAGCCAGATCAAGTTGGCTTTCACCGAAGCGCTGAAAACGTAGAACTTCGCAAAAAATCCCCCGGTCATTGGGATGCCGATCAGCGAAAGAAGAAAAATGGTCAGTGTCGCCGCCAGGAGCGGCGAACTGCGTCCCAGCCCTTCATAATCCTCCAGCGTAACGTAGCGCTCGCCGGCATTCGCAAAGTGGCTGACCACGGCAAAAGCACCCAGGTTCATCGCAGCGTAAGCTGCCGTGTAAAACATGGCCGCCGAAATTCCCAGAACCGGTGCGGCAGCGAACGCAACCAACTGATAGCCCGCGTGCGCGATCGAGGAGTAGGCTAGCAATCGCTTCACGTTGTTTTGTACCAGCGCGCCCACGTTACCCAACGTCATGGAGAGCGCCGCTGCAACCCAGATCAACCAGAAGGTTCCCGGCACATTGATCACGAACACCACGCGCAACAAAACCGCAAAGGCCGCAGCCTTCGGCGCAGTTGACATGAATCCCGTGATAGGTGCCGGAGCTCCTTCATAAACGTCGGGTGTCCAGACGTGAAACGGCGACGCCGCCACCTTGAACCCCAAGCCCACAAACATAAGCGCCACGGACACGAACGCCAGCAACGGCATTGGTCCACTCTGCAGTGCCTTGCTGATCTCACCGATGTTCGTCGAGCCCGTGGCCCCAAACATCATTGCCACTCCATACAGAAAAAATGCCGTGGCGAATGAACCCAGCAGAAAATATTTCAGCGAAGCTTCCGTGCTCGTGGCCGCGTTTCGCCTGAATCCCGTCAGAACATAGGAAGAGATGGAGGAAATCTCTAGTGCAATGAAAATCAGAACCAGTTCCACCGCCGATGACATCAGTGCAATGCCGACCGTGCCGAAAAGAATCAGCGCGTAATACTCCCCCGCGCGGATTCGCTGCACGCTCATGTATTCGTAGGAGCTAAGGATGACGATCCCGGCAATCGCAATTACCAGTGCGTGAAAGAAGACGCTGAATCCGTCCACTTGCACCATGTTCCAGAAAGCCAGGCCCGGAGCTTGCGCCATGAGCCACGTCGCCGCGATCCCCGCCAGCGCGCCGATCAGCGCAATCACACCCAGAATCTTCTGCCCTTTTTTCTCCTCGAGCAGTGGTTCCATCATCATCACGATGATGCCGAAGACAGACAGAACAATTTCCGGCAGGATGCGAACGTAGTCCCCGCTCTGCGGCAGCATCTGCGAGTAAGCCGGGACGAGAGCCGCGATCACGGTCCCAGCCGTCATGGTCCCACCACCCTGCTCGCCACTCGCGCCAGAGGTGTGAGGGCGGCCTGAACCGCCGGATCAATCGCCCCCAGCCATAGAATCGGAGCCACTCCCATCACGAAGGCCGCCACCGCGCAAGGCCATATCGCCCATTTTTCGGATCCCGTAAGATCCTGCAACGAATTGTTCACGTCGTGCGTAACCTTACCGTAAAAGACTCGCTGGTACATCCACAACAAATAAATCGAGCTCCAGATGATCCCCGTGGCCCCGAGTATGCCGTAGACCGCCTTGTCCTGAAATGCGCCGCTCAACACCAGAAATTCACCGATGAAGCCGTTCATTAGAGGCAGCCCCACTGACGCCAGCACAATCACTAGGTACGACGCGGCATACATCGGCATGGGCGAAGCCAGTCCACCAAATTCTCGGATCTCGTAAGTGTGCCGCCGTTCGTGCAGGATCCCCGCCAGCATGAATAATCCGCCCGTAGAAATTCCGTGCGCCAGCATCACAAACATCGCGCCGTTCAGTCCCGCCTGCGTGAAACTGAAAATTCCCAGCACCACAAATCCCAGATGGCTCACTGACGAATACGCAATCAACTTCTTCATGTTGGGCTGGACCATCGCCACCAGCGCGCCGTAGATGATCCCGATCAAGGCAAGGATCATGATCCACCAGGCGTTCTGTCGCGATTGCTCGGGAAACAGCCCAAGGTTGAAGCGCAACAGCCCGTAGGTCCCCATCTTGAGCAGCACACCTGCCAGCAACACCGACCCCGCCGTCGGCGCCTCTACGTGAGCATCCGGCAACCACGTGTGGAAAGGAAACAAAGGAACCTTCACCGCAAACGCCAGGAAGAATCCGAGAAAGAGCCATTGTGCCGCCGCCGGGAATTTCGGCACCGCGCCGCTCGTGATCTGTTCGCGAATTACCACGAAGTCAAAGCTGCCGGTATGCGCGTAAAGCCACAGGATCGCCGCCAGCATGAACGCCGACGCAATGATCGTGTACATGAAGAACTTCACCGCGGCATAAACCTTGCGCTCATGACCGAAAATTCCAATCAGCAGCGCCATCGGGATCAGCGTCGCTTCCCAGAAAAAGTAGAAGAGGAAAAGATCCAGCGATGTGAACACGCCGATCAGCGCCGTTTCCATGATCAGCAGCAGGATGAAGAATTCCTTCACCCGGTCGTGAATCGAATTCCAGGAAATCAGCACGCACAGCGGCGTGAGGAACGTAGTCAGCACAACCAGCCACAACGAGATTCCATCAATCCCCATGTGGTAATGGATATTGGGAGTCAACACCCACTGCCGGTCAATCTCAAATTGAAAGCCTGTCAACCCGCGATGAAAGTGAACCGGCAGGTGCAATGACATCACGAACGTAAGAAGAGTGATGACAAGCGCGAAAACTCGAATGTCGCGGTCGCGCCGGGGAAAAAACGTCAGCAGCAGCGCCCCCGCCAGCGGAGTAAAAGTCACCAGCGTCAGGATGATGGAACTGAGATTGTCGACGTTCATCGCACTCCCATCCAGATCATGAACGCAATCACCACTGCCGATCCCGCCGCGATCCATCCCGCATACGAACGAATGTTGCCCGATTGCATATGCCGCACTTCATCGGATACATGCCGCGCCCCATCACCCGCGTCGTTTACCGTGGCGTCGATCACCTTGCGGTCCACGTCCTGCCAAAGAATCCGAGTCGAGCCTTCGATCAGCGGCCTGACAAAAACTGCCGCATACAATTCGTCGATGTAATACTTGTGCACCACGGCCTCATAAAGGCCGTCGAGCGAATCAGCAATCCTCTGCGGGAGCTCAGGCCGCGCGCAGTAGAGCCAGTAAGCCAGCAACGCACCCATCACCGCTACAAACACTGAAACAACCATGAGCACATATTCCATAAGGCTGCTGGCCGTTTCTCCCACAGCTTCCATGGGCGCTCCTGTGCCAAACACCGGTGCCAGAAAATGCTCAAAATGATTGCCAATTCCCACCAGCCCGCCTACCAGTGAAAGCAGCGCCAGGATCATCAGCGGCGCCAGCATTACCATCGGACTCTCATGCGGCTCGCCATGTCCATGCTCGCCGTGGCCATGAGATCCGCGTCCGTGCTCATCCACTTGGGCTCCGCGATAATCGCCAAAGAACGTCATGAACAATAGTCGGAACATGTAGAAAGACGTAATGAAAGCGGTAATCAATCCAATCAGCCAATAAACCCAGCTGACCTGATAAGCCTTCCACAGAATTTCGTCCTTGCTCCAAAAGCCCGCCAGTGGCCAGATTCCGGCAATCGCCAGTGTCGCGATGCCCATCGTCAGGAATGTCCACGGGATATAAGATCTAAGCCCGCCCATCTTTCGCATATCCTGCTCGCCGCCCACGGCATGGATCACCGATCCCGCCGCAAGAAACAGCAGCCCTTTGAAGAATGCATGGGTCATCAAGTGAAAAATGCCGGCCGAGAATGCTCCCACTCCGCAGGCCATGAACATATATCCCAGTTGCGAGATAGTTGAATACGCCAGAACTTTCTTGATGTCGGTTTGCGCGATCCCGATGGTCGCCGCGAAAAAAGCAGTCAGCGTTCCAATGATCGCCACCACCGTCAGCGCGATCGGTGCCCGCTCAAAAATTACATGCGACCGGGAAACCATATACACGCCCGCCGTCACCATGGTCGCAGCGTGGATCAGTGCCGAAACCGGCGTTGGACCTTCCATCGCATCCGGCAGCCAAACATAGAGGGGAATCTGCGCCGACTTTCCGCAAGCTCCCACCATCAGCAGAATCCCAATCGCCGTCAGTAGTCCCCCACCAGCTGTCTCGGCACCCAGCGGAGTAACGCTCTGAAATACCTGATCGAAATTCAGCGATCCAAAATGCTTGATCAGCAAGAACAGCGCAATCAGAAACCCGAAGTCCCCGATGCGATTTACGATGAACGCTTTTTTCCCCGCCGAAGCCGCCGAATCCTTCGTGAACCAGAACCCGATCAGCAGATACGATGCCAGTCCCACGCCCTCCCAGCCGATAAACATCATCAGGTAATTGCCCGCCAGCACCAGCGTCAGCATGAAGAACATGAACAGATTCAGATAGCCGAAAAACCGGTAGTAGCTGGGATCCTCCCACATGTACCCGACGGAATAAATATGAATGAGAAATCCAACCCCGGTCACTACCAGCAGCATCACCAGCGACAGCTGATCAAGATAGAAAGCGAAATCGACGCTGAAGCTGCCCGAACGGATCCAGTGCGCAAAGTACTCGTGGTAGGGAAGCGTCAACGATGAGAAGCGGATCGCGACCCACAAAGCCATTGCGAAAGCCGCACCACTAAAAAACAGTGCAATGGTAGTGACGGCCTGCATCGAGGATTTCTTCCCGAGAAAGCCGTTGATCGCAGCCCCCGCCAGGAGCAGAATCGGGATCAGCCATAGATTGAGCATCGGGTTCATAGCTTGAGCAGGTTCACCTGATCCACGTTCAAAGTCTCGCGCGTGCGATACACCGCGATAATGATCGCCAGTCCCACCGCTGCTTCCGCCGCCGCCACTACCATCACAAAAAAGACGAATACCTGGCCCGCCAGCGCATGCCAGTGCGCCGCAAACGCCACAAACGACAGATTCACGCCATTCAACATCAGCTCAATCGACATGAAAATGGTAATGATGTTGCGCTTGATCAGAAAACCGATCACGCCGCACGCAAACAGAAATCCGCTCAGGACCAGGTAATAAGAGAGGGGCACCATCAGTCCACCTTCCTCGCCGTAGCTTCCGGTTTGCTGGCCAGCACCACGGCGCCCATGATCGCGATCAGGATCAACACGGAAGTGACTTCAAATGGCAAGAGAAAATCGTGAAATAGAAGTTGCGCAATATCAGTCGGATGCCCCGGCAGCGCGCCAATCGCCACCGCCTCCGTCCCTGAGTGCCCCAACACCACCCATGCCATGAGAACGCTTCCGCTCAACACCCCGGGCAAGCCCAGCAGCAGAGCGACGCGGCTTCCCTTGGTCTCTTCCTCTTCGCCCGCGTTCAGCAACATGATGACGAACACAAACAACACCATAACTGCGCCTGCGTAGACAATCACCTGCACCGCGGCAACGAACTCCGCGCCGAGTAGTAAGTACTCCCCCGCCAGCGCCGCCATCACGGCAATCAGCGAAAGCGCGCTGTTGATCGGATGCCGTTGCGCCAGCAGGTTCACTGCCCCGCCCACGCAAACCGCACCGAAGGCCAGAAATAGTATTAAGTGAAAACTTGGCATAGCTCTTAAGAGTTGCCAGTGATCAGTGGCCAGTGGTCAACAAAACCGGACGCTGGTCCCTGACCACTAATCACTGACCACTGATTTTCACTACCAGGCCACCGCAATCGCCGTCGCCACCAGATTCACAATCGCCAGCGGCAACAAGAACTTCCAGCCAAATGACATCAGTTGGTCATAGCGGAAGCGCGGCAACGTCCCGCGTACCCAGATGTAAAGAAAAAGAAAACAGAAAATCTTTGCTCCAAACCAAACTAGCGGCAGCAATGAACGCATGAGCGGCGGCCCGAACAACGGTCCATTCCACCCGCCAAAAAACAGCAACGTGGCCAGGCAAGCCACCGTAATCATGTTCGAGTACTCCGCCATGAAAAACATGGCAAACTTCATGGCGCTGTATTCCGTATGGTATCCAGCCACTAGTTCGGTCTCAGCTTCCGGCAGGTCAAACGGAATCCGGTTGGTTTCCGCATACGCCGCCATCAGATAAATAAAGAAGCCGATGAACTGCCCGTGAAAAATATTCCACCGGGGAATGAAACCCCAAAACCGGCCGCCCTGCGCCTCAACGATCGTCCGCAGACTGAAACTTCCAGACTGGATCAGCACTCCCACCAGCGAAAGTCCCAGCGCGATTTCATAGCTGACCATCTGCGCGCTGGCGCGCAGTCCGCCGAGTAGGGAATATTTGTTGTTCGACGACCACCCCGCCAGCGCAACCCCGTATACACCCAGCGAAGTCACGCCCAGAATCAGCAGCAGCCCAATGTTTAGATCAGTAATTTGAAGCGGGATGCTCTCGCCGCCAATGGTGATCGAATTCCCGAACGGAATCACCGCAATCGAAGTGAGCGCGAAAATGAGCGCCATCATCGGCGCCGCCAGAAACAGCGGCTTGTAGACGTGCGGTGGCGTCAGATCTTCTTTGAACAAGAATTTCAGTCCGTCGGCCGCCGGCTGCAGAAGTCCAAACGGCCCTACCCGGGTGGGTCCCCACCGGTTCTGCATGTGTCCCACCACCTTGCGCTCCAGCCATACTGTGTAAGCAACCGCCGTCAACAGCACGATCAGAACGATCAGCGACTTGATCACCGACACGAGTATGTAAACGCCAACCGACAAGGCCTTTGCTTCCTCTCCCAATGCGAATCTTTAATTAGTTACGCGAATCAGTCTGCCGCGACTTCCGCAGGCTTCACTTCGTGACTCTCGATTACCGACTGCAGCGCACGCGAATAGCGTCCCAAAGTCCCGGAACTGAAAAGATTGTCGTTCGCCGGATCAATCGATTCCGGCCGATGCGCAACTCCCGCTCCACCTTTAGCCAACGACGTGTGCTGGCTATTCCCCGCCAGCAGATCCATGCGCGAGACGTCATAGCCCGGAACCAGCCGCTGAATCTCATCCAGAATCGCCGTCGGATCGAACGGACTCATCTTCGGTTCCAGTCCGTGCGCCTCCAGCCATACCGCATGTCGGTCGGCCTCGCCCGAATGCGCTCCCCGAGACTGTCCCATGTCGGCGCGCGTTCCGCCGCCAAAAGGCACCAGCTTGCGAACGTCAAAGCCCATCGCATCCGCGACGCGCACAATCATTTCAAAATCCGATTTCGTTCCCGTAACTTCGCCGGCCTTTTTCACCAGTTGCACGTCGCCGCAAGTATTCGTGAACGTTCCCAACTTTTCGTAAGCGTTCGCCGCGGGCAGCACGACGTCAGCCATCACCGCAGTCTCGGTCAGGAACATATCCTGCACCACCACGAAACTCTTCGAGAACGCGAACGGATCGATGTTCAACCGTCCTACCGGATTCGATCCGACCACATAAAGCGCCTTCAACGTGCCCGCTTTCCCAGCTTCGACCATCTCCGGCAGATCAAGCCCGGCCGCCTGCGGAATCTCTCCCCACTCCCGATGAAACTCGCTGTTGCCCGCAATTGGGTGATACCCCGGCAGCAGATCGGGATACAAGCCCATATCAGCGGCCCCGCGGGAATTCGCGTAATCCGCGAGACACACAAACTTCGCTCCGGAAATTCCCGACCCAAACTTCACAAGCGCAGAAAGATCCTCACTCCGAATCTCGGAACCGAAGACAATCACCAGCCCCTGCTCGCCTCGCAGTTTCTCGCGCCACGCAATCCATGCATCTTTGTTCATCGAGGAACTGGCGAGAGCATCCGCAGCCGCATCCGCGCCATTCAAAAACGCCGCAACCTTTCCTTCTGCTCCCGCGGGAATCTCTGCAAAGCTCGTAGCTTGTCGTCGCAGCTTGATCGAGTTCGAATTGATCACATACAGCCGCGCGCGATGCAGCCGCACGTTATTGCGAATCTGCCACGCCAGCAGCGGATGCTGCTCCGTCGGATCGTTTCCAATCAGCAAAATCGCGGGCGCGGTAAACACCTCCGCCATGCTGGCCGTCGCATCGTTTTTCCCTCGAACCGCAGCCGCCAGTGCAGGGAAGTCGGCCGTCCGGTGATGGTCGACGTTATTTGTTTTCAAAACCACGCGCGCAAATTTTGAAAGTAGATAATCTTCTTCATTCGTAGTTCGCGTCGAGCCGATTACTCCAATGGCCGCCCCGCCATCGCGGTCACGAACCTCCGTGAATTTCTTGCCAATCAGTTCAAACGCTTCCTCCCAGGTCGCCGGAGTCAGCTTGCCGTTTTTGCGGATCAGCGGCCGCGTCAGCCGTTCTTCATGATTCGCAAAATCAAACCCATATCGCCCCTTGATGCAGAGGAAGTCTCCGTTCGTCCCGCTCTTGTCACGACTGTCCCCGCGAACAATCTCCATGCCCGTCTCTGCGCGCCGCACGCCCAAAGTCGTCTTGCAGCCATCGCCGCAGTGGGTGCAGATCGTGCCCACGTGCTTCATCTCCCACGGCCGTGTCTTGTAACGGTACGCACCCGACGTCAACGCCCCCACGGGGCAGATGTCGATACACATCCCGCACTCTTCGCAATCCAGATGATCTTCTTTATTCGGCGCAATGATCGAACTCACTCCCCGGTTCTGCACGCCCAGCGCCCAAACGTCCATACCCTCGCCGCATACCCGCACGCAGCGGAAACAAAGAATGCACCGCGGACGATCGAAGAACACCACCGGCGACCACTGCTGTTCATCCTTATGATTCTTGGTCTCCATAAACTTCGATTCAGCCGCGCCATAAGAAAACGTCATGTCTTGCAGTTCGCACTCGCCGCCCGCATCGCACACCGGGCAATCCAGCGGATGATTTCCCAGCAGAATTTCAACCGTCGATTTCCGCGCCTGCTTTATCTCTTCGCTATCCGAAGTGACAACCATGCCTTCGCTGATCACAGTGGTGCACGCAGTCTGCAGCTTGGGCATCTTCTCGATTTTCACCAGGCACATGCGGCACGCGCCACACAGCGAGAGGCCGGGGTAATAGCAGAAGGAAGGCACTTCAATGCCAGCGCTCTTGCAGGCCTCGATCAGCAGAGTTCCCGCCGGAGCGGTTACCTTTTTGCCGTCAACCGTAAGCGTTACGTCAGCCATAAAAAAATTAGTGATTGTGTGATTGCGTGATCGGGCGATTGAAAAGCTTAACCGCGAAACTGTTTCGCTTTTCCAATCGCAAAATCACCCAGTCGCTCAATGACTGAATACTTCCAGTTCTTCCACCGCCCCCTCTTTCTCGAACGGGCACGGCCGCCCTTCCAGATGATCTTCAAACTCTTTTCTGAACTTCTTCACGAACGCGATGGTCGGCATCGCCGCCGCATCTCCCAGCGGACAAAACGTCCGTCCGAGCATGTTCTCCGCCAGATACTGCATGTTGTCGATGTCTTTTCTCAGTCCGCCACCTTTGTGAAAACGAGTCAGCGTCTTTTCCAGCCAGTCCGTGCCCTCGCGGCAAGGGATGCACCATCCGCAACTCTCGTGCTTATAAAACTTCATGGTTCGCAGGGCAAACTTCACAATGCATTGCGCATCGTCGACTACCACTACTCCGCCGGAGCCCAGCATCGATCCCGCCTTCGCCACGGAATCGAAATCCATCGCGACATCGATTTCGTCCTCCGTCAGGGCCGGACACGACGATCCTCCCGGCACGACCGCCTTCAACCCGCGACCGTTCGGAATCCCCCCGCCCACTTCATAAATCATTTTCCTCAGGTTGTACCCCATGGGCAGTTCGTAAACTCCGGGCTTCGCAATATTGCCGCTCAGGCAAAACAGCCGCGTTCCGCCATTTTTGGGCGTGCCCAACTTGGCATACCACTCTCCGCCGCCCAGAATAATGTGCGGTACGTTCGCCAGCGTCTCCGCATTATTAATGACCGTCGGCCCGCCCCAAAGTCCTACCACTGCCGGGAAGGGAGGCCGAATCCGCGGAATCCCGCGCTTGCCTTCGAGCGACTCCATCAGCGCGGACTCTTCGCCCACTTCATACGCTCCTGCGCCGCCGTGCCAGTAAATGTCGAGATTCCGCCCGCTGCCAAAAATATTCTTGCCGACGAATCCCTTCGCATAAGCGTCGCGAATCGCCTCCTGCATGATGTTCGAGAGGTATCGATATTCGCCGCGAATGTATATGTATCCACTCGCCGCTCCCACCGCCAGCGCCGCGATCATCACGCCCTCGATCACCGAATGCGGATCATGCTCAAAAATCAGCCGGTCCTTGCACGTCCCCGGTTCGCTCTCATCGCCATTGCACAGCACATACTTCGGCTTCGCCGATTGTTTCGGCACGAACGACCACTTCATCCCCGTCGAAAATCCTGCACCGCCGCGCCCGCGCAGCCCCGAGTTCTTCACCTCATTAATAATCGCCTCCGGCTCCATGCCAAGCGCCTTCTGCACAGCCTTGTAGCCGTCCAGTTCGAGGTACCGGTCAATGTTCGTCGCGCCCTTCCCAAACCGTCGCGAGACGACCTTCACCTCATCGGGATGTGAAACCAAATCAGCCATATAAATTCAGAAGTCAAGAGTTAGAATGCAGAAGTGAGAGTTACGTTTGCCTTCTGCATTCTGACTTCTACCCTCTGCCTTCTCTATTGGGTGCCCTTCTTCCTATATTCGTCCAGAACCTTGTCGATCTTCTCCGTCGTCAGGTTCTCATGAAAGTCGTAGTTCACCTGCGCCGCCGGCGCCCAACTGCACGCCCCAATGCATTCCACTTCTTCCAACGTAAACAATCCGTCCGGCGTTGTCCCTTTGTTCCCCACGCCGAGCTTCTTTGCGCAGTGACGCAGAATCTCTTCGCCGCCTCGTACCATGCAGCTGATATTCGTACAAACCTGCACATTGAATTTGCCGCGCGGCTTGGTCGTCAGCATCGAGTAGTAGCTGATCACATTCCGCACTTCGAGCTCCGTCAAATCCAACCTCCCCGCTAACTCGGCAATCACTTCATCGGACAGAAATCCAACCTCGTCCTGCGCGTAGAGCAGAGTCGGCACCAGCGCCGACCGCTTCGTTGGATAATGGGGTACCATCTCCGCAAACCGCGCCTCGAATTCGTCAGAAAACCTCATCGATCTATTTCCCCGAGCACAATGTCGATCGACCCAATCGCCGCCACCACATCAGCAATTAGCTTGCCTTCACACATCTTCGGCAGAGTCTGCAGATTCGCCAAACAAGCCGCCCGCATATGCACCCGATACGGTTTCGCCGTTCCATCGCTTACGATGTAATACCCCATCTCCCCGCGAGGAGACTCCACCGCCTGGTACACCTCACCCGCTGGCACCGCAAAGCCTTCCGTAATAATCTTGAAGTGATAGATGAGGGCTTCCATCTGCGTCTTCATCTTCTCGCGGTCCGGCAGCACAATCCCCGGAGCATTCGCTTTGATCGGCCCTTCCGGCATCCCGTCCAGCGCCTGCTGCACGATCTTGTTCGATTCCCGCAGCTCCGCCACCCGGCACACGTACCGCGAGAAAACGTCGCCCGCTTGCCCCACCGGGACCTTGAACTGGAACTTCTCATAGCTCGAGTACGGCATATCCCGCCGTAAGTCGATGTCGACACCGCTGCCCCGCAGCGTCGGCCCGCTCGCCCCCAGCGCAATCGCATCTTCTGCCGTAAGCTGGGCCACACCCTTGGTCCGCATCATCCAGATCGGATTTCCCGTCAGCAGGTTCTCGTACTCATCCACCTTGCTCGCGAAATACCCGGCGAACCTCCGCACGCGATCAAAAAAATCCAGCGGCGGCTCCAGCGCCAGCCCACCCACGCGAAAATAGGAAGTCATCATCCGCTGCCCCGCAATCGCCTCGAACAGCTTCAACACTTCTTCGCGCTCGCGGAAGCAATACAGAAACACCGTCATCGCGCCGATATCCAGCGCATGTGTTCCCAGCCACACCAGATGCGAATTGATCCGTGTTAACTCATTCATCAATACCCGCATCCACTGCGCCTTCGGCGGAATCTCCAAACCGAGCAGCTTCTCCACGGCCAGCACATAGCAGAGATTGTTGGTCATGGGGCATAAGTAATCGATGCGGTCGGTCAGTGGCACCACCTGCTGATAGAACTTGGCCTCGCAAGTCTTCTCGATGCCCGTATGCAAATAGCCAATATCTGGCAGAATCCGCACCACGGTCTCGCCGTCAATCTCCAGCAGAACCCGCAGCACACCGTGCGTAGAAGGATGCTGCGGCCCCATGTTCAGGATCATCGTTCGATCCTGCCCGGGCTCCAAGACCGGCGTCGGTGTCAGGTGCGCCATCTAGCGATAGCCCTCCACCGGATAATCTTTCCGCAAGGGATGCCCTTCCCAATCCTCAGGCATCAAGAGCCGCAACAAATAAGGATGCCCCGTAAAGCGAATCCCGAACAGATCAAACACTTCGCGCTCAAAGTAATTCGCCCCCGGCCACACCGGAGTCAGCGACTCCACAACCGGATTCGCGCTTTCCAGTCGCACCTTCAGTCGCACGCGCTCTTTATTCGGAATCGAAAGCAGGTGGTAGATCACTTCAAACCGGGGTTCTGCCGGATACCAATCCACGCAGGTAATGTCGGAAAGAAAGTTGAAGGCACACTCCGCGTCGTCACGGAGCAGAGCGCAAGCCTCACGGATGTTTGCGCGATCAATATAGATCGTCATCTCTTCGCGGTCGAACTTCACTTCCGTCACGGCCGCCGGATTCCAGGCCAGCAGCCGCGCCACCGCAGGATGACCCTTCAGCTCCTCAAGATCAGTGATCGCCGGCGCCAAAGCCATCAGCGTGCTCCCCGCCGCGCCGCATCCGGACCCCAATCAAGCACGCCTTTCTTCCACACATAGAAAAATCCCACCAGAACAATGCCGATATAGACCAGCATCTCCCACAAACCAAAATGCTTAAGATCTCGCAGAATAACCGCCCAGGGATAGAGAAAAATCGCCTCAACATCGAACAGAATAAACAGCATGGCCACCAGGTAAAACTGCACCGAGAACCGCCCCCGCGAGTCGCCCACCGGCTGCATGCCGCATTCATAGGCTTCCATTTTGGCCCGCGTCGGCTTTCGCTGCCCGATCAGCCAGGAAAGCGTGATAATGGCAGTCGCAATCCCTCCCGCCAACAAAATGTGGATCAGGAACGGCAGGTAGCGAACGAAGTAATTGTCGGGCATAGGAGAGGGTATATATAATTCGCGCGAAGCAACTTAACTAAACATTCTAGATTAGGTGCTGGTGCGCGCGAGTGTCAAGGGAAGCAACAACAATTTGATAATTGTGCGATCTGGTCATCGGGTGATTGAAATTCAAATTCCCGGACCTCCGCGCAAACGTTGTAAGCTCGGCCTGTTAAGATTTTCAAATCGCAAAATCACCCGATCACCCGATCACAAGATTTCTTATGATTTTCGGCTTTAACACAGACGTCAAACACGGTGACACCATCTACCACGTGCAAAGTGAGGCGCGCGAGGGCGAAAAATTGCTTCAGACCCAGGTCTTTGTGCGCGGCAGATGCGTGGGCAAGAAGGCCGTCTCCTACGCGAACTCAGCCGCCGAGGCGGGTTTTGGCGATTCCCAAAAGGAGCAGCAGCTGCGCGACCAGCATCGCCTGGTGCTCGAAGCCATTCGTGAAGGCAAATTGGAGGACGTCCTCGATCGCGCCGAAGCCGAAGCCCTGGCCGGCGTCAAGCAACTCGATGTGGAATGGGTGAATGCCACCTCGGTCCACGCCAATCGTAGTTTGACCATGCAGTTGCGCGTGACCGAGGCTGGAACTGCGATTCCCAACGCCCGCCTCATCTTTCGTTTCGCCCGTCCTGACGTCGCTCCTTTTTATACTCAGGCCTCCACCGATTCCGCCGGCGGCGCCGAAATCTCCGTCGAGGTCGAAGAATCCGCCTTGCCCGATTCTTCCATCATGGTCCAAGCCAATCACCAGGGCCGCACCGTAACCCGCAAATTCGCCCTGCGCAAGGCCGAATAGGAGCGCCTCGGTTTTCTCCGTGAGAGAATTAAGACATGAGGCTGCATATCAACGGAGAAGAGAGCGACCTTGAAGCTCCCGCCCCGCCCGCCCAATTTACCCTAGCCGCTCTCATTGAGTCTCTAAGCATGAAGTCCGACCGCGTTGCCGTCGAACTCAACCGCGAAATCGCCCCCCGCGACCGCTGGTCCCAAACGATCCTTAAAGACGGCGACCGCCTGGAAATCGTCCACTTCGTCGGCGGCGGCTCCGATAACGTCGGCTAGCTTTGAAAGGGCGCGGCTTTGAGCCGCGCCATCAATCCTCCTGTAAAACAACCGCGGTTCTAGCCACCCCTGCACTCTTCTAGTTACTCCCTCCAGCACGAATCCTCATTGACTCCCGCCCACCCATGTCTAGAATGTTTGAAACATTAAACCCATAAATTGTTTCAAACATAGCTGGGGACGAATGCAAGATCGCTTTCCATCTCATGACGTAATCGCCCTGACCGGCATCACCGCTCGCCAGCTCCAGTGGTGGGACGAGCGGGGCGTCGTCAAGCCGGAACGCCAGGGCCATCGCCGCCTCTATTCCCTGCAGAACCTCACCGAAGTCGCTGTCATCTGCGAGCTGCGCCGCAAGGGTTTTTCGCTTCAGGGAGTACGAAAGGTCATGCGCTTCCTGTCGCAGGAATTCGGCAAGGGCCTCGCCGACATCGTCAGCCGTACCTCCGACATTCACCTTCTCACAGACGGCACCAACCTCTATCTCGAAACATCGGCGCGGCAAATCGTCGACATCCTGAAAAATTCGAATCAGCCGATTCTCGGTATTTGTCTCAGCGACACGGTCCGCCAGGTGCGCGCCGAAGTCCTAGCCAGAAAATCGAGTACTTCCGTAATACCGCCGGTGGAGCGTCGGCATGCTAAAAAGGCTTCTTAGGGCAGGGGATTTTCTTCACCGAATTCGGCGAACAAAGCTGGTTCACAAGGGGGACACATGGTCGGCGAACTGGACATCCTGAATGAATGGATCCCGGAACAGATGCAGCCCGGAACCGTCTTTGTTTTGGAAAACGCCGGCGAAGTCGGCGAGAAGGAAGACCCCTATTGGGCCGTTCTCGCCTGCCCATCTTGTGGGATGCTGGGCCTGATCACCCGCCGCCAGATCAACGGTCTCGTCCCCGTCATCTGCGGCTCCGAACAATGTTCCGCGCAATTTTTTATTCGCGAAGCCGAAGTCGTCGTTCGCAAACCATTCTAGAGGTCCCGGCTCGTTGGCAAGAACCGACCAGCTGACGAAATTGCAGGCAGCCGAACGGCAGCTAACGGCAGCTAACGGCAGCCACGGAGTTGTATTTTCGGGATGGTGACTTAGTACCAATCCACACGCTCGTCGCTGCGTCGTACAACGTCATACGTGATTTATCGAAGCACGCAAAAGCGCCGCCTATGGCAGTTAAAGACTATCTTCTAAGTACCGTCTCGCCTGAAAAGCAGAAGAAAGTGTCGGAGTGGCTAAACAGCTTCGAAAACTTTCTTAAGCATGCAGATCGTGATCCCGGCGGTACAATTCGACTGAACCCTTCGCTTACGGAATCTATGCTTCAAGATGCTTGGGCTCAATATGAAAGGCTCGGAGGTGTTCTTCCGAAGGCAGGGAAAATCTTCAAATTGTGGTCGGGTAATCTCAGAGTTGGTACTCCTGAAATATTACAAAATATTGCCGCTGGATTTAAAGCGCTCGGCAAAACAGAATTCTACGCTTTGGTGTCGAGGTTTATAGCGTGAGCCAAGGTCATTGGCTGTACTGACCACCGATCACTGATCACTGACCACTAACCACTAACCACTCCGCTCAACTCCACCGCAACCTGATCCACAATCTCAATCCCGAATCCCTCGAGCGCCGCCACTTTCTTAGGACGGTTCGTCAGCAGCCGGATCCGCCGCAAATTCAAATCCGAAAGAATCTGCGCTCCAATGCCAATCTCCCGCTGCGTCTGCCGCTCATTGTCCAGCAGCGCCGGCAGTTTCCTTCCTCGATGGAAAGTCAGCGCCGTCCGCTCGCCAACCTTCTCCTTGGAGAATCCCTGCGACGTTTGATGCAGGTACACCAAAACCCCGCGCCCTTCCTGCGCAATCCGCCGCAATGCCCCTTGCAACGTGGCATGACACTCACATCCCGTCGATCCAAACACGTCGCCCATCAGGCAGTGCGCATGCATCCGTACCAGCACCGGCGTATCGCTATCTTCGACCCCGCCGCGCGGCATCTCCCCTTTAATCAACGCCACATGCGACTCTCCCCCATCCACTTCGCTCTCGTAGGCGATTAGCCGAAATTCGCCGTACTGCGTATCTACCAGCGCCTCTCCCACGCGATGCACATACCGTTCATGCGCCATCCTGTACCGGATCAGCTCCGCCACCGTCAGCATCTTCACCTCATGCTGGCGGCAAAACTCGATCAGGTCGGGAACCCGCGCCATGGTTCCGTCATCCTTCATGATTTCGCAAATAATCCCCGCTGGAACCATTCCCGCCAGCCGCGCCAGATCGACCGAAGCCTCCGTCTGCCCCGCTCGCACCAGCACTCCACCTTTTCGCGCGCGTAGCGGGAACACGTGTCCCGGCCTCGCCAGGTCTGAGGCCTTCGTCGCTGGATCAATCGCCACTTGTATCGTGCGCGCCCGATCATACGCCGAAATTCCCGTCGTCACCCCCTCGCGCGCATCGATTGCTTCGCAAAATGCCGTCCCATACTGTGAAGTGTTTTCCGCTGACATCGGCCCCAGCCGCAGGTAATCGAGCCGTTCTTCGGTCATCGCCAGGCACACCAGCCCGCGCCCATACTTAGCCATGAAGTTGATCGCTTCCGGCGTAACCTTCTCCGCCGCCAGGGTAAGATCGCCTTCATTCTCGCGATCCTCGTCGTCCACGACCACAATCATGCGGCCGGCGCGGATCTCCTCAATCGCCGTTGGAACATCAGCAAATGCCGCTTGTGCGCTCATACTGCAGCGATTGTAACAAAGGCAATTTCAGGCGTCGCGCCAAAGCTCCGGTTCAGCAGGATGCACTGAAACCTGGTAGTCGTACCTGTTTGGCGCCATCCCGAAGTCCCGCGTTCTCACCAGCGGGAAGACGGATCTCCCTAAGCACACAGCAGTTTTGGTCAAACTGCACTGCTACTGACAGCTTTCGATTCTTGAAATTCGGAGCGAAAAAAAGGCGGCACGTCAGGATATCTAGAATCTTCCTAGGCTGCGGGTGGGTTTGAAGTCAGCTTCAGCCGCGTCTTCAGCACGTAGCACTCTTCATGCACTGGTCTTCCATATTCGTCCGAGTTGGCACTCTCTAGGCTTAGCGGCTGATTGCAGATCAGGCAGTGAATCGCCTCAGATTTGAAGTTAAAAGGATTCTCTACCGAAGGCGGAATGCGCTTCCCAGGAGTGTCCACGACGAACTCCCCACCACGTTGCCCTCAGCCTATTCCTCCGGGTTAGCCTCGTCTGTACGCTAGCGTACAAAGCACTGTGGATATCGCCTTGCTCGCTTTTTCAGTACTTTCCTGCTTATTGCCTCTTCAAAATAGAAACTTCATCGCTACCTGGATGACTCGCGGACTCACATCCGATTGGATTTGCCCAAAAGTCGGCGATTCGATGTCGCTGACCGGCAAACGGAAATTCGTATGGTTGAGAACATTGAACAACTCGCCGCGGAATTGCAGTTCCTTCGATTCCGTGACTCGAATATTCTTGAATGCCGATACATCCCAATTTACGTATCCCGGGCCTTGGACGACGTTCCGGCCTTCGTCCCCGAAGACCTCGAACCGGCCTAAAGGATCCGGTTGGAGTTGCTGAAAAGCCTTTACGTTGAACCATTCCTGCGGCGTACGCGGACCAGAGTTTGGGTTGCCAATCAGATTGGGACGGTTCGCCGAAAATCCAGTGATCTCCGGCGCCTGCCCTTGCAGCGAAACGTCGTTCGAGTCGAATACCGTAAACGGTCCGCCACTCATAGCGGTCACAATTCCGTTTAACTGCCAGTTGCCGAGAACGTGCCCATACCAACTGCTGGAGTGTTGCAGGAACGGCAGGGCCCATTGATAACTCAGCACAAAACGATTGTGGGAGTCGAACATGGACCGTCCGCGCTCGGCCGCAAGATCAAAGGGATTCTGCGCCAGATCATTTTCTCCCGCTACGGGTTGCGAAGCGGACCCAGTAATGTTGAAGGAAGAAACATCATCGATGGAATGTGACCACGTGTAGGAAGCAAGGAAAGACAGGCCGTGGCTAAAGCGTTTTCGCAGGCTGGTCTCCAGTGCGTTGTAGCTCGAATTGGCCACGCTGGCGATCTCACCCACCGAACTGTAGATGCAACTACCCGTAGGATCCGCCAGCGTACATCCAGAATAGAGGCGACGATAGTTCACATTACTTTCGGTGGAAATCGGACACGGGGTCGTTGGCGAGCAGCCAGCGCCAGTCGTGACCGCGCCGGGGACAAAGACTGGCGGATTTCCTTCAAGGAATCGAGGCAGTCTCACTCCCGCCGTGCCCACATACCCGACCTGAAAGAGCCAGTCCGCGCCGAGAGATTTTTGAATGTTCAGATTCCAATCCTGCGCGTAGGGCAGATGCAGATTGCGAGCGACCACCAGCAACGTCATCGGCTCCGGAAAGGCCTGACTGAAGGGATTCGGCGTGTAAAACGGATTGGCAAACGAGTTGACCGGGAAGCTGATCTGCTGCGTCTTCAAATAAGGAGGCGAGCTAACTGGATCCTGCAGCGGACCACCTTCTCCCGTGTAGTAGGGCTCGTAGAAAATGCCGTAGGCGGCGCTGACCACGGTTTTCCCGTCGCCACGCGGATCCCACGCAACGCCGAACCGCGGAGCAAAGGCAGTCTTCTGGGCTGGAATCAAGCCCGCCGGCACGCCCCGGTCGCCGGGATAAAGCAGTCCTGCGGGCGCATTCGGCACCACCGTCGACTGTGCGCCCGGAACAAATAAATTCACCCGGTTCTTGTTTTCGGTTGAGGGGAATGGCAGTTCGTATCGAAGTCCCAGGTTCAATGTCAGGCGAGAATTGACCCTGTAACTATCCTGCCCGTAAGCGTCCAGAGCGCGGTCGCGAATTTCGCGGCTGAAGTCTCCGCCACCTTGCAAGAACACCACCGGGCTTCCCGACAGAAAGCTGGCAAACCCGTCGCTGTAGGGAAAGTTGGCGAACACAAAAAATCCGTTGCTCGCAATCCCCTGCAAGGCGTTGATCTGATCACGCCGGTAGCCTCCGCCAAATTTCAGCTCGTGGCGACCGTGGATCAAGCTCAGGGAGCCAGAGAGATCAAAGGTATTTTGAAACGTGTTGCGCGGTCCCGTGATGGGGTCGCCCACCGAGGCGTATCCCCCGACCTGAATGAACGGCGGTCCGGCGGCTGAAGGCAAGGTCGGAGCGTACTGAAAACCCAAGTCCGACGGCGACTCGTGATTCAGGTGCTGGTCGAGCAGAAACGTATTGCGGAGGAAGGAAAAGCGCGCGACGCCGATGGTGGTGGGCGAGAAGATGTGGGTCTCCTGCGTAACAAAGTTCTGTGCCCGGTCGTACTCGCCCACCGGAAAGCCCGGCACGTTCGCTCCCACCGGCGAAAGAGGATCCGTCGTCGGTCCACTGCTATACATGTAGCGGAAATTGAGAGTGTCGGCACTCGAAAGATAATGGTCCAGCCGCACTCCAAACTGGTCGTTGTTTTCGCTCAAGGTCTGGGTTGCGATGAATCCATTTTCGCCAACGTTCGGCAACGGGAAGAGCGGTAGAACATTCGTCGCAGTCGGATCAATGGAGGGTAGCTGGTTGTTCGGGATTGGAACCGGCGCCGGCCCCATGGCGAAGTTGAGTAGCTGCCCGTTGAAGTCGGGCGCGTTCGTTGTGGTGTTGGTACAGATGCCGCCCACAAATGCATCCCCGGGGATCGAGGTACACAACTCCCCGAAGTTGCCTTGTCTCTCCTGGAGCGAAGGCACCGTTGCCGGCACCGTTTCACCCTGCCGATTCCGGAACCCCTCGTAGTACCCGAAAAAGAAAGTTCTGTCCTTGCGAATCGGACCTCCAAAAGTCGCGCCAAACTGGTTCTGCTTCAAGGGCTGCACGCTCTGCGTGAAGTAATCGGACGAATCCATTGCGTCGTTGCGCAGGAACTCCCAGGCAGCTCCGTGAAACGAATTCGTCCCTGACCGCGTAACGATATTGGTCGTGGATCCGGTGTTGCGCCCGAACTCCGCATCCGCGTTGTGGGTAAGAATCTTGAACTCCGCAATCGCGTCGATTGGCGGCTTGAGAACAAATCCGCCGTCCACCGAGCTGACATTGTCCGCGCCGTCGATCAGAAAATTATTCGATTCAGGCCGCTGGCCGTCCACGGCATAGGCCTGATTCTCTCGCGCCGGCCCGCCAGCTTCGAGAAGTCCCGGAGTCAGCGGCACCACGCCCGGCTGAAGCAGTCCCAGCTGAGAAAAGTTGCGCCCGTCGAGTGGGAGATCGAGAATCTCGTGCTCCATCACGGTTTGCCCGAGACTGCTCACCGTGCTCTGCACCAGCGCAGCGTTTGCCATCACCTCAACTTGCTGCGTGTCCGCCCCCAACTTGAGCCGAATACTGACCGTTGCAGCCTCGTTCACATCCAGCGAGATTCCTTGCTGCAAGTATTTTTGGAAGCCTTGCGCATGAACCTCGAGCTCGTAATGCCCGATGGGAAGCTCGACCAGCACGTAGGCGCCCTGACGATCCGTAACCGCCGCACGAGTCAAACCGGTTTCAGTCTGCTTCGCACTGACCGTAGCCCCGCGGACAACAGCGCCGCTCGGATCAAGCACAGTTCCACCAATGCTTCCAGTGATTTGCTGCGCGCGGAGGTTCACACTGATAAGGCTCGGCCCTGCAATGAGGGTCACGAGTACAAACGAAAGTTTCCTCAGTCTACTCACGCATTTCCCCATTCTTCCCCACGAATCGCCGTTGCGGCGCAGATAATTAATATCTGCGGCAGGCGAGAGACTCAAAATTTCAAAACGAAAGTGAATCCACAGAATCTGAAGTGCGGCGATTATAGGGATGCGTAACGGCAGGTCAATAATGGGAAAGAAGTACTCGTGCTTATGTGTGGGGACAGCCGCCCTCGGCTGTCCATTCGAGCGAAGCTCGAAATTCATGCCGGTTGCGAGAGGGTAGGACCTCGTAGTAAAGACTAGTAATAGATCCTCGAGTGTTGACAAAATAAATCGGGCCGCCCGCAGGCGGCCCGTATCTTTGTAGCAGAAAGCGGAAGCCGGAAGCCGACTTAATCCCCCGCCACCGGCTCGGCAACTTCAGGCTTCGCAGCGTTCGCTCCGTTGCCATTACCGTTCGCCTTACCCAATGCGCCCAGCGGAATGAATCCATTCTCGGCCACGGCGGGTTTCTCCTTCAGAACAACCTCGCGGTACAAGGAAGCCATCCGAGCGTTGTAAGCTTCGTCGTTCTTCTGCGGCCCCCGATGACCCGGAACCGGAGTCTCCGAGTGGTCGACAGCCAAAGCCGCCTTCGCGTCTCTCGCCCGCTTCTTCTCCTCGCGCGCCGTCTTCGCAATGCCCAGCTTGTCGAGATCATGCTGCAGTTCGTTGGTCACGATCTCTTCCCGCAGCCTCAGGTAGTCGACATGCTCCTCGTCCATCTTCACCTTTTTACCGCCGGCGAAGATTTCATGCCGCCCATGCTCCTCATACCACTTCGTCAGCGTGGCTGTCATGTGCATTTTCTCGATGATGTTCCGCCAACCCACGCCGGTGTTATACGCGCAGAACGAAATCTCGCCTTCCTGCGTCGCGTACGGAATAATGCATTGCTCCGTCCGCCGGAAATCGTAGTTGAACAGATCCTGGAACCACATGCCCGCGATGAACAGGAAGTTCCAGCGATCGTTCGTACGCCGCTTCATAACATCGTCAAGCGTACGATCACCGCCAACCTTCCCGTAATTGCGCCCCGTAACGTTGTAATTCTTGTCGAATTTCTTCAACAAATCCATCATCTTGAAATGCGTCGGCGCCTGATACGGATCGTAATTCTTCATCAAGCACAGCGCCATTCCAAAACCAGTCAAAAACTTCCCGCGCGAAGCGTCATTCACCTTCGCAATATCCTTCGCCAGCTGATCCCCCGCTAAAAACGCGGTCACCGGAACCGCTTCCTTGGTTTCCTTATCAATCATGACGGCCATCCCGGTCCCGCAGTTCGGATGGCAACCACACGAGAGTTGGCCCCAATCATTCTTCACGTCGTTGGCGTGCATCAGGTCGGCCCAATCGCTGAATGTTCCCATGAAAGAAATCGGGAACCAGTCGCGGCTCGGCTCGCCTAACCCCGTCTGATTCTTAACATCGTGCGCCAGGTGAGACAGCGTGTATCTCTGCGCCTGCCGCCGCTCGTCCGTAACAGCTTCGTCGCGTCCGGTAAAGCTTACCGGCTGGAAGCTCAGGAAGCTGATCGTCTTCGGATTATCCAACGCAAACTTGATGATGCGTCCCACCTGCTCGTTGTTAATCCCGTTCACGATCGTGATCACGGGAACGATTTCGACTCCCGCCTTGTGCAGGTTCTCGATCGCCTTCAACTTCACGTCGAACAGGTTGCCGACGGCACGGTGCGCGTTGGCCGCGTTGCCGATGCCATCGAACTGCAAATACGCATACCGCATCCCAGCTTCCACCGCCTGCTGGCAGAACTCAAAACTTTTTGCGAACTCAATTCCATTCGTCGCCGCCTGCACCGAGTTGTATCCAACTTTGCGCGCGTAGCGCACCGCATCCAGAAAGTACGGCGACAACGTCGGCTCGCCGCCCGAGAACTGCACGCTCATCTGCCGCCGCGGCTTGATCGTGATCGCGTTGTCGAGCATGGTCTTGATTTCTTCCCACTGCAGTTCGTGGACGAAGCCCACCTGGTTCGCATCCATGAAGCACGGATCGCACATCATGTTGCAGCGGTTCGTCAGATCAATCGTCAGCACCGACCCCCGTCCATACTTCACCGTCGACGACCCGTGATGGTGCAGCTTCTCGTCGTTGTGCGCCACAATGTCGCGCCCCGGGAAAACATCTTCCAGATGCTTCGAGAAATCCGCGTCAATCGACATCACATCTTCGAAGTGCCCGTGCTTCGGACAATCTTTCACCATCAGAATCTTGCCGTCGCGCTCCACGATCGTGGCCTTGATCTCGCCAACTTTTTCGTTCATCAAAACTTCGTGCGGCAATTTACCGTCAAGAATCTGCTGCCGAATCTCCGGCACACACTTCGGGCACAGCGAGTCAGTCGAGCGCGGCCAGCCCAGCGGCGGCTTCGATTTTTCGTAGGACTTGAGCAGAGGCTTGTCCGACCACTTCGGCGTAGGCGACGGGTTAGGCTTGATGCGATTCAAGCTGTCGAACACAACCCAAGCGCCTTTGGCGGCGACGGTGACTGCTTTTTCTACATACTTGATCGGCTTGCGCATGTTGGCTTCTGGCTCCTAAGCTTCTAGCTCTTTTGTTGCAGGTCTTGGTTGTTCGGTCTTAGGAAAACCTGGCAGAACGTAGCCGCAGCTTCACCTGAGATCCTGATCCACAAAACCAGTCCACAAACCCCGCAACCTGTGGCTCTCCCCGGAAATTGAACCTGGTTGGTACACCATTCCCTGGGTATTGAGCTGAAGCCATCCTATTGGAAGCGAAGGGGATGGCGCATCCTTAAGACAACGAACGGGAGAAAAACGAGGTTTAGCGGCAAAATCAAGGATTAGGCGGATGTAAGTCGTTGAAAGGAAAAGAGCCTGTCCGACCCACGGCTGCCTCAAGCATGTCATCTTGAGCGCAGCGAAGGGATTCGCGTGCGAATCCCTTCGTGGAGTCGAAAGATCCCAATGTAGGCTTGCGCTGCCGACCGGCGTAAAGAGGAGTTCTCTCCACAAACCTCGCCGGTCGAAGTTAGCACGGAAAAAACTAGGAGCTGAGCCCCTTGATTTACAAAAGCTTTGTCATTCCGACCGGAGGGAGGAACCTGCCGTAGCTTTGTCATTCCGACCGAAGGGAGGAACCTGCTGTAGCCGAACTTGGCCCTCGGTGTGAAGTCGAAGGGACGTAAGTCCGGGGTAAGCTCAAGAAAGTAGGAACCAAGTCCCGTAGGGACGGCACGACAATAGACCAGCGCTTCAGCGCTGGGAAATGCTGATGACCTGCCCTATAAGGCGCAGGATGTATTGCGGATCGTCCGAGCGGTTCGGGTCGTTGGTGATGCCGCTACGCTTGTCGGTCGAGACCTGATATTGATCGATGACCCATTCCAACGCGGAGCGGTTGCCCAACCGGTACGCGCAAGTCTCTTGTGGAATACCGCTCAGCGTCAGGAATCGGTTGTAGATGAGCGTGCTCTTGTCCTTGCTCAACTTCATCTTGGTGACGCGGTAGTCGAGTTTTTCGCCTGCCTTTTCTACCTTAATGAGCTTGTATTCGGGTTGCTTTTCGTAGTGGACGTGGATTTCGGCGAGGCGTTGGCCAGCGGCAACAAAGGCGTGAAACACGGAGTTTGTCATCCTGAGGCCCGCGTTTTTTGCGGGCCGAAGGACCTATGGATTTGTCGGCAGCGTTGGTGGTGCCGGCGAGTTGCATAGGTCCTTCGTTGGGAGTCGCTCACTTCGCCCGCCTGCGCGGCACTCCAGCTGCGTGAGGACGGCACTCAGCCCGCAGACACGACGCCACAGCCCCGGAGGGGCGACATACGATAGCCCCGAGCCTGCCCTGAGCGAAGTCGAAGGGACGTAAGTCCGGGGTAAGCTCGAGAAACTGGGAATCGAGTCCCGTAGGGACGGCACGAAAATAGCCCAGCGCTTCAGCGCTGGGTATGCGGGAAAGAGGGGAACTGAGTCCCGAAGGGACGGCACGCCGTTTTCCATCGTCTACCTTGACGAGCCCGACTCAGTAATCATCGTGGCAGTTGCACACAGCAAGCGAAAGCCGGGCTATTGGAAGGCGCGGGTTTGAGTTCGGTGGACTTATGGAACTCTGACATGGATGATTTGGTCCACTAGGCCATGGGACTTGTCATGCAGACACCGGACGTTGATCTTGCTCATTTCTTTGGGGTCGCGGTATGTTCCTTTCTGATCGAGTCGCTGCGCACCGTACTGTTCGGGGTAGCAGGAGGCCATCACGAACTCCACAAACTGACGCGGACCGGGCACGCCGGAAACCGCAAATCGCGCGGCGGGGAAACCGCTGACGTGCATGTGCGATTCGTGGTGGAGCACGCCGCCAGCATACTGTTGCGTGTAATCGAACCTTAGCCAGGGAATGAAGACATCGGCGAAGTCAGGGAGTGGTCCCGAGGATAGAAGATCCCCCTCATCCATCGGGAGCTCGGCTTTATAAAACGCGAGGCGCACCATCTGGAGCTGGTTCTTGTCGTCAAATTCGTAGAGGAGCTGAAACACAGATCCGTCCTCAGCGCACTGAAAGCTGTACTGTTTCTCCTCAACCAGCGAGCGGACCTTTTCGTAGTTCACGGGGTCTCGGATGATACCTCCTGAGAAGCGGCTCCACGCCACCCTCGTTCCCGTCCGACAATAAAGCGGATTAACGAGGACGGATTTCCAGTCCCAAAAGCAATCTTGAACTTGGGATGTAACATCTGCGGGAGTCACTTTGCGGCCTTCTGGAGCAGCTTAAGGAGGGCCTTCCGGTCGCCTTCGCTCAGGTCCGAAAGGGCCTCGGGGGTTAAGGACTTAAGGCTTTCCACCGCAGCCTTTGCCGTCTTAACCGCTCGCCGCCGCCGTGTCGTCTCGGACGCGTCAAGCTTGCGGATTTTGTCCATGTCGGGAAACACGAATTTGAAACGGGGGATTTCAGCGAGAATCTGGCTAAGCTCCTTTATGACTTCGGCCATTTTTCGTCCGGTGCCGGTTATTCTGACCCAGCCCTTCGATCTGGAGATAGAGGTGAAAGCGCGATTACGATTCTCAATTTCCTCAGCGAAGTCGTACAAGGATTGGAAGCTCAATATGTAGACAACCGGTGCCTCGTTTCCTTTCGCCCTAAACACAGTTGAAAGGGTGACCATGCCCGTCTCTGCGAAATCCGAGGCATCGTCGACAAGCCCGGGAATCGTGGAAGCGATACTCAGGTGCATAAGCAGTCCCTGCAGGTGCGTCATGTAGTCCTTGGCTCGGCGCGAATCGAGCGAGATGACCACTATCTGCTCGGGCGTAACTCCCTCGTCCTTAATGTCCGAGGAGATCGAATCCGCGACCCACTGAAGCTCTGCCTCCAATGTGGTAAAGCTCTTCCCCGACACCAGCTTCTGCTTGCCGGTGTACATCTCAGCAATCCGGCTTGGGCTGTTTTCTGGCGGACGAAAAAGAACAACTGGCGTTCCCTTCTGAAGGCGTCCCGATTCGACCTCGTAGCCGACCGCCTTCCAAGAGGTTTCGTCTCCCAGCATCTGAACCGGGCCCCGGGGATTATGGATCCCCAGTCCGACCGCGTGAGCGAGCATCAGCACAGTTTGAGGACAGCGGTAGGACTTCAGGAGGACGAGATCACGGTCCATGCCCTCGTCCTCATCCACGTCCAATGAGACGAGCGGCTTGCCCGCATCGTCGACGCCGAAAAGCTCTGCTGGGTCGGGAATCTCGAGGGACGCGAGACTCTGCAATTCATCATAAGCCCAATAAATGGCATGTGGCGGTCTCGATAGCTTGTAGAGTATGGGGAAAAACTCCTTAGGAAAGTCCTGTGCCTCATCCACCAGGATGTAGTCATACTCCGCATCGATCCTTTGTTGAAGGGCCGCCGAGCAACACGCTCGGAAGGGAGTTGCTGGGTCCTGCGCCTTCGCCGACCGAAAATCCAATGCTCTCGATCCCTGTCTTTGGGTCAGGTCGTAGTAGACTCCAGGCCGCGATCGACCGCCCCAAGCATGGCGTATATGAAGAATGTCCCAATCCGGATCAACGTCGCTGTAAAAGCGGAAGAAGCGGGTCACGAGGTTACGAGCTTGGTTGTAGAGGCTTTGCGTGTTGAATGTTAACAGGATCTTCTTGTTAGGGAAGTGATGGTGGATGTTGGCCGCCTTCATCGCCAAGAGAACCGTCTTCCCCGTGCCAGCAAGGCCACGGATGCGCTGCGGTCCAGGCGGTATCTGTATGGCAACCTTGTTCTGCTGTTCGTCGAGCAGCGCTATGTCCGTATCCAGCATTTTTATTGCGCTCCCCAAGGTGTCTGCTGTTCTTGCGGCTCCTCCCGGGTTCCTCGTTAAGGGAATGGCGGTCTGTAGGATCGACCTTGCGAGCCGCCATTGCTGGCTGTCGAGCGGCTGGTCAAGTTTCTTGAGCCTTTCCTGGGCAGCCTCGCCGCCGGACCAGATCACATCTGCAAGTGGCCCGAATTTCTTGAAGAACTCCGATTTTGCGCATAGAGGGAGACCCACGACCGGCTGCGGGTCGAGCCGGCGGCGCAGGTCACGAACCTTATCGAACCTCGCCCGAAGCTCTGTGGCCAGATCGTCGACAACGATGCCGGGCGAGTCAATTTCTATCTCGTCTTTCCCTTCCTGGATCCACCATGTGTCGTCCTCGACTGCGACAATGCGCTCAAGGGGAACGTCGAAGCACTTCACCACCATCGGTTGGTAGTTCTGGAGCAGGAAGACTAGATCTGGCGTGCCGGATACGCCCACGATAGGGTACTTGTAGTAGCAGATGCCTTCCGCCTTCCCAACGACTTCATCTATCCATTGGAAGATTGTCTTGACCGGAAGGTCACCGCTGAATCCTGGTAGGGACGCTAGAAACTCCATTCACTTTCCCCCTTCCATAGGCACCAACGCGCGAACAGGAATTCTTACGCCCTTGTGCTGCGCCTGTCCAGCGTGACCTTGCGTTGAAAGCGCCGAAGGCGAGCGGCCCAGACCTTTTGATCTCCTTGCGCCGCCAACAAGATAGTCGATGCTCTCGAGCAGCCGGATACGACGGCAAGCCGCCACCTTTTTTCCACTCCCTCCATGTGACATCTAACCTTGCCCGCGCAATTTCAATCGGCGATCATGGTCGAGGCCGTGACGGTCCGCTACGGAGCGAACCGCCCCGCCCTAACTCATTCATTGTAAAGATTTTAGTATCTAAGTGATCTGCAATCTAGATTTTGCGAGGAATTTCCCGCTAGCACGATGATTCCAAAAGACCCGGAGAGTAGGGGGTAGGGGGGGTATACCCGATTTTTCAGCCCGGGCGCGCAACTCACACCCACCACGGCAACCGCGCCGCAAACTTTATTTTGCCCGAGAATTCACAGCAAGAGTGACGAGCTAGTTCTGCGCGATGCGTTGCGGAGCAGGAGATTGGGTCTTCGCGTGAGCGGAAGCAGCCTTTGATGTCGCACTCTTCTTCGCAGCAGACGCAGTGGCCGACTTGTCGGCAAGTTTCTTCTTGTTGAAGTCGCGCACGATGCGCGCGACGTAAGCCTTGGTCTCGTAGTAGGGAGGAACGCCGTTGTATTGTTCCACGCGCTCGGGTCCGGCATTGTAGGCCGCGAGAGCTTTGATGAGATCGAAGTTGTAGCGCTCGAGCAGTTCACGCAGATATCGCGTGCCGGCATCGACGTTGGCCTTCGGGTCGAAAGCATTGTGCACGCCGAGTTGTGAAGCAGTCTGCGGCATGAGCTGCATCAATCCCTGCGCGCCTTTGGGAGAGACGGCGCGGACGTTGAATCCGCTTTCGGCGCGGATGACGCTGGTCACGAGATCGGGATCGAGCTGGTAAGTTCCGCTGGCATCCTTCACCGCCTGGTTCAGATCGAAGGGATGCGGACTGATGGCCGCCGAAGGTTGCAATTGTCGTGGAGCAGGCGCGGCAGCCGGTGCGGGAGCATCGGCGACGGTTTCGAAGTGATCGATCTCGGCCGTGGGAATGTCGACGAAGCTGGATTGACCACCGTCAATATATAGCCGAGTGATGTCTCCAATAACTCGCCGGCGTTCGTGACGGATGGAAAATCCGTTGCGCAGGATTGCAGACTCGGCGGCGAACGAAGGAAGCGCGATTAGCGCAAGCAGCATGGTCCAGAGTGCGAGTTGGATCGACTTCTTCATGAAAAAGTCTAGACCACAGCCGCCACGGCTGCGGCAACACCGCAGTGGTCGTTGCCCAGGGTTACGCTCCATCCGCGGGAACGCAGCTCCGCGCAGGCATTCCCCATGATAACCGGATGGCCGGCAAACTCAAGCATTTCCACATCGTTATGATTGTCACCGATGGCCATGACCTCCTCGCGCCGGAAGCCGCGGTGGGCGGCCCAGCGTTCGAGCGCGTGGCCCTTGGAGCAGCCCGCGTTCAGGACGTCGATCATGGAGAGATCGCGCTCGGGATATTCGGTGCGCAGCACGGTCATGCGGTTACCCAGGCCGGTGGCCTCAAGCGCGCGCAGCGCCTCGGCCATCCGCACCATCGAGCCGCAGAACATGGTTTGCACGGGGTCCGTCGTAAGGGAGTTCTCGATCGGGACGACGAACTCGATATATTCCATGTTCTTTTCCAGCCACCGGCGGATGCTGCCATTCAGATCGTCGAGGTGCTCGAGCACGATCGCGCCCTTGGTCTCCTTATCAAACGTAAGAACGGTATGGCCACGGAAGTCTTGCATGGCGGTGACTAACTCTCCGCAGACGTGGCGAGGCATAAGGTCGCGGTGAAAGGTTTCGCCGGAGAGGGATCGTGTAACAGCGCCGTTGGAACTGATCAGCCAGAGGTCGAAGCCGAGCTGCTGGGCGATGGGAAGGGCGAAGGTATGGCGTCGCCCAGTGACGAGGACAATTTCGATGCCGGCGGCATGGGCTCGACGGAGAGCTGCAAGATCGTCGGCAGAAATCTTGAATTGAGGATTGAGTAAGGTGCCGTCGATATCGGATGCGAGAAGGCGAATGGAGCCGGGCTTTGGGCTTCGGCTGGCCAGCTTGGACAAGCCATTTACGGTTTCTATCACTCCTCATTGTTACATACGCTTGGACGCCAGGGCGGCCGTCCCCTTTCACGTCCGATAGAAACAGTTGCTCGGCGTCGACGTGATATATTGCGCTTCGCATGGGACTCCTTTTCTTCTTCTTTCATTGGTGGGGAATTTTGCTGCAGGCGGTGGCGATTGTGCATTTCATTCGTCGTCGGCCGGACACTTATTGGATCTTTATTATTTTATTTTTGGGATGGATTGGGGCATCGGTTTACATTGTCGCGGAAGTCATTCCCGATGCTGGGCTGCTGCGCGGCTCGTTTCAGGTGTTTCCCCGGCGACGAAGGATTCATGAATTGGAGCGCGCAATTCTGGACAATCCTTCTGCGGGGAATTATGAAGAGTTGGGATTGCTGTATCTGGATGATGGTGATTTTGCGAAGGCGCGGAGATGTTATGACCGGTCGATTTCGCAACGGTCGGATTCGGTGGATCCGTTTTATCGGCGGGGAGTGGCGGAAGTGGAATTGGGTGACTTCCCAGCGGCGGTACCGGATCTGGAGCGAGCGATAGCGGCTGATCCGAACTACGACTTCTACCGGGGGGCTGGGTTATTGGCGCATGCCTATGCGCAGACGGGGCAAGCCGAAAAGGCGGAGAAACTCTTTCAGCAGGCTACTAGGATTTCCACGAATTCGGAGACTTACTACAACTACGCGACGTTTCTGCAGGCGCAAGGAAGAGTGGAGGAAGCAAGGCAGTGGGCGCAGAAAATTCTCGACAAGCGGGCGACGATGCCGGGGTATCAGCGAAGGCGGGAGCGCGTGTGGTTTCGCCGGGCGTATGCGTTGATGGCGCGGTTGGCTGTAGGAGCAGGGGCTAAGGCCCGTAGCGATTGAAGGTATTAATCGCAGCGCTGCGCCACCCAAAAGCTATTAACGCGGAGTTGGAAGCGCCGCGCTCTTCCACAGTGCTGCTGGCCTTTCGGAGACTCGGATGATGCATTCGTGAAGCTCAAAGGGATCCTCGACTGCGCCAGATCATTCGCGGAGCGAATGATCTCACTGCGCTCGGGATGACAGAGTATGGTTTACGACGACAGAGTATGGATCAGGATGACAGAGTACGGTTCGGGAAGACAGTGGGCCCTAATAGCGGTCGTTCGTGTCGATGTTGAAGCCGAGGATGGCGTTGACGTCCACGGGCTGAGCGCCGCGCGTGGCGGGGCGGAATTTCCAGCTTGGCAGCGCGGCCATGATTTTCGCGGTCATAATTGCGGGTCCGGGCTCGAGGACTTGCAGATTTTTCAGGTTGCCGGATGCGTCCAGTTTGCATTTGACGACTACGCGGGCGCGGGGAAGGTTTGCCGGGAGATCGGTGCGCAGGCCTTCGGGTCCAGTGAGAGCTCCGGCGCCGGAATGAGAGGCGGGATCGGCTTCGGCGAACTGCATGACGACAGTGCCGATGTTGGTGTCGACGTAGACGGTGTAGTTGTCGCCGGGAAGCTTGCCGTAGAAATCAAACGCGCCGCCGGAACGCGATGTCGCGACGATGGTGATTGCCGGCCCCGGATCGCCTTTCACCGAAGAGCGGCCCGGAACGCTGGGAGCGTTGCTGTTACCGGAGTCGAAGCTGGGAAGATTGACCACGGTGCTGCCGCCGCGAACGTCTACGCCTGCCGCAGCAGGATAGCCCGTGGGCGCGGTGCCGGCGCCGCCTGGGCCGGGTGTGGGAGAGATTCCGGCGCGAGCATTCGGGTCGGAGCCGCGACCAGTGCCGGATTTTCCCGCGCCTGTGCTTTCCCCGGTTAAGCCACTACCCGGGCCGGTGCCGTTGCCTATACCTGAACCTCCACCAGCGCCGCCGAGGCCGGGCTTATTGCTGCCCGATGGAGACAACGCAAGCGATCCTTTGCCGCCGTTGCCGGGCATGCCCGGTGCGGAGCCGGGATTGGTCGATAAGACTACTCCGGAATTCTCTCCGCTACCGCCGCCTTTGGGCGGAGCAAGAGCACTGCCAAGATCACCGGGACCACCGAGGCCGTTGCCTCTTCTCCCAGAGCCGGAAAGGCCTGTGCCTGAGTTTGCTGAAGGTGGAGGCGGGATTATGTTGCTGGCAAGAAGAGTTCCGCCACCGGAGCCTCCAGAATTCTGTCCAGCGCCTCCTCCTGCGCCAGAGCCCGCGACGGATGGAGGCGGTGGAATGACGTTCGATCCGCCCAGCGATGATCCCGAATATTTTCTGGACGACGATCCGGCCACACCTGAACCGGAACCTGACGCAGAGGGCGGCGGAGGAATCACGTTCGATGCGCCTTGAGACCGTCCGGAGGGTGAACCAACTTGACTGTTGCCTGAACCGATGGATGGCGGAGGCGGAATTACATTGGCGGTCAGGGATGTGCCAGATCCGCCGGTGGAGGTGCGGGATGTTCCCGCTGTACTGGTCGAAGAGACCGAAGGTGGGGGCGGGACGACATCCTGCGTGCCGAAGAGTTTTCCGATGATCGTGCTGACGAAGGATCCGTTTGCGGCTGGAGCCGGCGGGGGAGGAATGACATTGGGCGCGGAGGAGCGGACACTGCCGCTTTCGAGACGGCGCAAGTCACGGGAATCGGCAGAAGGCGGGGGCGCGACGACCGATGGAGCAGGCAGAGTCAGCTTGGCGTTGCGCGAGGAATCACGTTCTGGCGCGGAGACAGGCGGAGGCACCACGGCAAGCTCATTCGTCTGCACGCGCGACGGAGAAACTTCGTGGGTCACGACGGAAGGCGCGGGAGCGATGATGCTGCCATTGAGAGCGGGAGCGTTGCGCGCCTGATCGCGGGAAACGCGCTCGGACGCTGGTGCTATCACTGTTGCGCTCAAAGGAGGCGCCGAGCGGGAGCGGTCGCGAGAGATATTTGGAGCCGGGCCGATGATGCTGGCATCGAGCTTGGGCGCGTAGAGAGTGTGCTCGGAGGGAGCGCTCGGTGCGGGAGGAACGATGGCCGCGCTCAAAGCGGGCGCGTTGCGGGATCGATCAGGTGAAATGTTGGGAGCAGGAGCAATCACGTTGGGGGCAAGACGCGGCGCGGAAAGTGAAGAATGCAGGCCTTCGGCGGTAGCGGGATCCGGTGGACCCGGCCGAGGAGTAGGCGACTTAAAGGCGAGTAGATTCGCGACGGCGCCGGGGGACGAAGGAAGCTTGAGGTTGGGAGCGTCGACAACTTTTTCTGAGAGCGAGGCACCGCGAGCGACCTTGATGGTCTGGCTGCGGTGATGAGCTTCGTGACCGCCGGCGCGGCCAGTGGCGCCCGATTGGGCTCCGCCTAAATCTTCGGTGCGTGGGAGTTCGTCGGCCGAGTAATAAATGACCTCATCGGGCTGGATGCGGGGCGGAGCATAAGGGCGGAGGCGTTGGATCTCGCGGGGAAGAACCATGAGCGCAAAGAGTAAAAACACCTGCAGTGAGAAGGACGCAGTCAGGCCGCGGTACGGAAGAATACCGTGAGGAGCTTCTCCCGCCAGACGCGGGCCGGAACGGGCAAAGGCGGGACCGATGGAGGTAGTGAACTCTTCCCAGCGTGGCGTCCAGTCAATGAGGAGCCTGGGCTCATTGTGGAGGTGAGCGAGTTCTTCGAGTTGGAGAGTTTCGGTCACGATAAGAATTGAATCGTTTGGTTCGACTTAATTGGGTAAAGCCCACATCTGTCAGGAACTTATCTCGCAGCGCCAGAAACGCTGCACCACCAAAAAGCTCTTGTTATAGAGGCAGCTAACTTCTAAGCGTTCTCCTTCAGATTGATTTCGATTTTATCGCCCAGCGTGGTTCCGGTTTCGGCTACGGTGTGGCTCGGCAACTCCAGAACTGAAGCGGCTTGCAGGCGGATGGGGGAGAAACGCCAAGGCTGCAGATTGGACTCGAGGTGCACGACGGAGCCGTCGCGGTCGAGATAGACTACATCGATTGGGAAGCGCATGGCAAGAGTATGAACTCCGCGGCAGGGAAGAATCCAGAGGCCGCATCCGTTACGAAAGTCATCTTCGGCAATTCCCAGGAGGCCGCGCAGGCGGGACCAGTGAGTTTGGGCCAGGGCAAGGTCGGTCGCAAGGTAGAGCTGGCGGGTTTGGTTGAAGGCCTGGCCGTGTGGGGCGGATCCGGACATGGATTTCTCCTGACCTGCTCGGTCCAATCTCGAACCTAAACCATTCACTTCCTCCGGACTACCTCGCAAACTATTTTGCGACCAGGGAGTGGTAGGCCTGGATGAGCGCTGGACCGACTGTGACGAAGAGGAACGGAACCAGAATGAAAATGACGAGGGGAGGGACCATCTTGATCGTGGTTTTGGCGGCCTGCTCTTCGGCGCGCTGCCGGCGGGCGGTCCGCAGAGAATCGGAGTGAACGCGCAACGCTTGCGCGATGCTGGTGCCGAAACGATCGGTCTGAATGAGCGTGCCGACGAGGGAGCGAATGTCATCGACGCCGGTGCGATCCACCATATTGCGGAGTGCTTCGGCGCGGGGCTTGCCGGCGCGCATTTCGAGGTTGACCAGATGAAATTCGTCGCTGAGATCGGGATGGGCGTGGTGCAGGTCCTGGCCGACGCGCATGAGGGCCTGATCGAGGGCGAGTCCGGCTTCGATACAAATGACGGTGAGATCGAGAGCGTCGGGAAGAGCGATCTGGATGCGCCGCTGACGGTCTTTGATCATGCGCTTGAGAAAAAAGCGAGGAATAAAGAAACCCAGAGCGGGCACACAAACCAGCAGAGGAACACTATCGACGCCCGAAAAAACGATGACGCCGACAAGGCCGAGAAACGCAAGCGCAAGGCGTGAGCCGAAATAATAGCTGACATGACGGGACTCGCGAAGTCCAGCTTGAATGAGCCAGGCACGGGTGCGGGAGACGTCGGAGGGAGAAAGCGGGATCGCCTTGCTGAGCGGATCCAGCGCCTGCTCGATGCGTTCCCTCACTTTCACCGCAGGCTTTTCCTGCGCCATCGTGGGCTGACCACCCAGAGCGCGCAGGCGGGCTCCAAGAACGGAAGTGGGCGTCACGGCGGCCGCGCCAAAGGCGAAGACCACCAGAGCCACTGTAACGAAGACGATGATGGTCAGGATCAACGTCATGGTCAGACCTGAATCTTAATAATCTTCCGGATCACGAAATAACCAACTGTCTGTAAAGCGATGCTGGCCACCAGCAAGGCGTGGCCAATGGGATCATAGAAAAGCGGCTTGACGAAATCCGGGCTGAAGACGGCGAGAATGGCCACCACGGCTGGCGGCATGGCCATCAGCAAGGCCATGGTGAGGCGGCCTTGGGCGGTGTGGACCCGAACCTGGCGCTGGATCTTGAAGCGCTCGCGGATGACGTAGGACAGGTTGTCGAGAATTTCGGCGAGGTTGCCGCCGGTTTCGCGCTGGAGCATGACGGCGGTGACGAAGAATTTGATATCGACCAAGGGCACGCGCTCGGTGAGGTTCATAAGAGCGTCGCGCACGGGCATGCCGAACTTCTGCTCCTCATACAGTTTGCGGAATTCGCTGGCGAGCGGCTCCGCGGTTTCGTTGGAAATCATTTCCAGCGCGGTGGTGAAAGCGTGACCAGCGCGGACCGCGCGGGCCAGAGTGTCGATGGCATCGGGGAAAAGTTCTTCGAATTTCTCGAAGCGCTTTTGGCGGCGATAGGAGACAAGAGAGTAGGGAAGGACGGCGCCTATAACAAGCGCAGCCCAACCGATGGCGGGATTCTTGGTATAGATGATGGCCGCGAGACCGGCGAGCGTTCCGCAGAGCACGCACAACATGAGGAAGTTACCGGCGCGAAACTTCATGCCGGCTTGGGTGAGAGCCTCCTGGATGGCGGAAACCCGGGCGGAGCGGCGCAGCAGAGTATCGAGTGCGGGAATCTTGCTGAGTTGTTCGTCGCGGAGGAGAGCGAGCTCCTCGTTGGGTTCGCGCTCGGGAACTTTGTCTACGGTGGCGAGGCGGTCCTTGATGAGGCGGGCTCGGGCATTGCGTTCGTCGAACAGGGAGCCGATGACGAAGGCCGCGACGGCAACCACGACGAAGACGAGAAGTGCAATCAGCAACGGCATAGTAGATCTTCTATCGGGACTCCATGAAAGAGACTCTTGTTTCCCTCAAATCGATTGTTGAGCCGGCGAGCCGCCGACACCAAAATATCCTTAAACCTCAGCTCTCGATTCAAATAACGCGGGACGGAGTCGCGCTCCGTAAGTAGCCAGCCGATCGGCAAAAACAGGACGAACGCCGGTGGCGCGAAATGCCCCCCGCACTTTCCCGGTTTCGTCGACGGCGCGGCGTTCGAACACGAAAATGTCCTGCATGGTGATGGATTGGTCGTCCATGCCGGTGACCTCGGAAACCGATACGACCTTGCGCGTGCCGTCCGACAAGCGGGCGACCTGCACGACAGCGTGAATCGCCGAAGCAATCTGGTGGCGCACGGCGCGCTCGGGAATGTTGAGATTGGCCATGGAAACCATGTTCTCAATACGGGCCAGGGCGTCACGCACGGAGTTGGCGTGGACTGTGGTCAGCGAGCCTTCGTGACCGGTGTTCATGGCCTGCAACATGTCGAAGGCTTCTTCGCCGCGGACCTCGCCGACTACGATGCGGTCGGGGCGCATACGCAAACTGTTGATGACGAGCTGGCGCTGGCGGACCGCACCTTTGCCTTCGATGTTCGGAGCGCGGGTTTCGAGGCGGACGACGTGTTCCTGCTTGAGCTGAAGTTCGGCGGCGTCCTCGATGGTGACGATGCGCTCCACGTTAGGAATGTATCCGGAGAGAACGTTGAGCAGCGTGGTTTTTCCGGCGCCGGTGCCGCCGGAGATCAGCAGATTCAACTTGCCCTTCACCATAGTGGAAAGAAGCTCGAGCATCGGCTCAGTGAGGGTGTGATTCTCGATCATGTTGCGGGCGGTGACAGGATCGCGGCCGAAACGGCGGATGGAGAGGCAGGCGCCATCGAGGGCGAGCGGCGGAATAATGGCGTTCACGCGGGAACCATCGGGAAGGCGGGCGTCGACCATGGGAGAGGATTCGTCCACGCGGCGGCCGACGCGCGAAACGATGCGCTCGATAATCTGCATCAGGTGCTGGTTGTCTTTGAACGATAAGCCGGTCAGTTCGAGTTTACCGGCGCGCTCGATGTAAACCCGGTCGTAGCGGTTCACCAGAATATCGGAGATGGTGTGGTCCTTGAGCAGCGGCTCCAGTGGGCCGAGGCCGAAAATTTCGTCGAGGATTTCGCGGGACAGCCGTTCGCGCTCGGTGAAGCTGAGAGGAACGACTTCGTTGTTGACGGCGTTGCGGATGAGGACGAGAACTTCTTCGCGAGCACTGTCACCGGTGGAGCGGCCCAGCTTTTCCAGGTCGAGACGATCGAGGATTTTGCGGTGCAGGTCGGCCTTTACCTGCTGGTACTCGCTGTGCTCGAAGGTCTGCAGGTTAGCCATAACGTCCTAAGAACTTCCTCAACAGTCTTACACAGTTTTAAATAGCGACCAAGCGGTGCGCTTTACGTCGACATCGTTGCGGGTGAGCTCCTGTGCCAGCCCGGCAAAACAACGGGCGATTTCGGTGTGACTCTGCTCCATCACCGGCGCGCCGCGATCGATGGCGGAAGAGATAGCGAAGTACTGGTTGGGGACGCGCCACAACAGTTTCACCCCAGCGGCATTTTCCGCGTCGGTCTCGGTGAAGCCGGGAACTTTGCGGAAGCGGTTCAGAACCAAGCGGAGGCGCTCGCGGTTCCCAGTCTCTCCCAAGTATTGTTGCACGCGGGCGGCGCTCCAGAGAGAAGCTACGTCGGTGCAGGCGACCAGGAGAACGGCTTCGGACAAATTCGCGACCAAGCGGCTGGCGGCATCGAGACGCGAGGAATTATCGACGACCACATAGCGGTAGTGGCCGACCAACATGTCGAAGAGGCGGACGAATTCTGCGGTGGAGGGTTCGATGGCGGCGGGAGCATTTGTTCCAGCCAAAAGCTGCAGACCGCCGCTGTGGCGGGTCATGAAACTTTCGAGCAGGGAACTATCCATGCGGTGAAGATTGCGAGTAGCGTCGGAAATGTTGAACAGCGGTTTGACGTTGAGATGCAGCGCAGTGTGCCCGAGAGGCGCGAGGTCGACCAGGGCGGTATGGCCATGCGCAGATTGCAGGGCCAGCGCGAGGTTGACGGCTACCGTGGTGGCTCCGCTGCCGCCTTTGGCGTTGACGACGGTGAATACTTTTCCCCGCGGACCTTCTTTCTGGACGCGACGCTGCGCGGCGGTAAGGCGAACGAAAGCTTCCAGCAAGTCGGTAGTGGTAGTGGGGCGCTCGATGAATTCGCGGGCGCCGGCGCGCATGGCGTTGACGATGATCTGGGGCTGGTTGAGACTTCCGATGGCGAAGACCGCGGAGTCGGGCAACTCTTGGCGGAGCAATTCAATGGCACGCATGGCGATGGCGTGATTGTCGGCCGGGATGTCGACCAGGAGCACGTCGGGATTGGCAGCTTGCACCCGCCGCATAATCGGGTCAGACGCAGCCATGGGGAAGTTGGCACAGGTATGAACCGTGCTGGCCACGCTGGTGCCATCGACCAGCACTTGAAGCACGGTGCGCTGTTCGTTATCGATGGCGACGATGACGACTGAAAGCTCAGGCATAACCGCTACTTCTCCGCTCAAAATCTCCGTGCCGACCGCAGTTCAGTAGTTAGCAGAGATGGTGGAGTTTCTAATCGGACTCAAATCAGACTAATTTCAGTCTATCTGCCCGTGCAAATTCCTCCGACCGACTGGCTACTTGCCCGCAGGCTTGGTCCCGGACTTGCTACCGTCAAACCTATCTTTGTCTATAAAAGGTTGAGGATTCTTGGGGCCGGCCGGGGGCTCGTCGTTCGGAGAGATCCGGCGAACCGTACAAAGAACCATCAACTCGGAATTGCTTTTTTGCAGGCTCTTGCTTTTGAAAAATGCGCCCAGGATCGGGATGTCGCCCAATCCCGGAACTTTGTTCCAAATGTCGGTGACGCGGTTGTCGATTAAGCCTGCGATGACGAAGCTTTGCCCATCTCGCAGTTCAAATTCGGTTTCAGCCTTGCGCGTGCTCAAGGCGGGAACGGTAAAGCCGGAAATTGTGAGGGCGTCGGCGAAATCCAGAGTGCTGACCTCCGGCGCCACGGTCAGATGAATGTTGCCGTTGGGCATGATGACCGGAGTGAAGTCGAGCTTGACGCCAAACTCCTTGAAGGAAATGGTGACTGCCGTGAATCCGGCACCGGGTTGCACGATGGGAAATGGGAACTGACCGCCAGCGAGGAAACTGGCCTTCTTGCCGTTTACGGCGATGAGGTTTGGCTCGGCCAGAATCTGAAGCAGGTTCTTGGTCTGTAGAGCCTCGATTACCGCGCCAAAATGAATGTCGGGACGAAACAAAAAAAGGTTAAGGACGTTGCTGATGCTTTCAGTGGCTGCAAAAGGCGCGCTTTGTCCGGCGGTTTGGCTGACCGATTGCGAACTGAAGCCGCCGTACTGGCCAGTGGTAGTACTTCCGATAGTGTTGCCAGCCCCGGTGGAGAAGAGGTTGGCGCCTAGTTGGGTGAGAGCACTCCGGTCAACCTCGGCGAACTTTACTTCCAGCAGAACTTCCTGAGCACCCACTGGACCGAAGGTGAGCACGTTGACCACGTTCTTGGAATATGCGGCGGCCAGTTCTCCGGAGCGCTTGGCAATGTCCTCGGTGGTTACGTGGCCGGAGAGAACAATGGCGGAGCGCGAAGGTGTGACGGTGATCTGTTCGTCTGGGAAGACGCGATGTTCCTCTTCGGCGCAGGCGCTGACGTCCACATCAACGCGGAGATCGAAGCTCCGCGAGCGCTCGAGTTCATCCCAGATGAGCAGCGAGACTTCGCCGGGAGAGCGGCCATGAACAAGGATCTGCGTGGGGGTGATAACTGTAGCGTAGGCGACGGAGGGGTCGGTTACAGAAATTCGCTTGAGGCGCTCAGTGGTATTGATGAGCAGAGACTTATCGACCATGACACGCAGGGGAGCCGAGCCCTGGGGCTGAACCGATTGCGGCGGCAACGTGGTCTGAGCCGCGTGAGTAATGTCCTCCTGAGGAGGAGCGCTGGGAGGCGCATCCTGCTGTTGGAGAGTTGCGGCCAAGACACCGGCCGGGATAAGAAGCCATAGTGCGACAGCTATTAAAGATGTCGAGCAAAACTTCATCGTGTTCCTCTCCACGTGAGGAAACTTGCAACGCAAGATCAAGACTTGAAACGCGTAAGGCGAAACTCTCTCCGAGCTACTTGGGCTCATCACCTGCTTCTGGAAACTTGACGACATCGGGCTTCTTGTCACCCTGATAAACCTCGACACTCAGGACCGAAGAGGGGGGAGCCGGTTCCTGAGCTTTTTGTTGTCTTACGGGATGCGCGTGAACCACCGGCGCTGGAGCCGCGGCCGGTGTGCCTCCTTTGTAAAGTCCTTTGGCATTGGCGGCGGCGACTTCTTCCTGCTTGGTATCGAGGGGGTTGCGCAGGGCTAGTTGAATGTGTCCCTCGGAACTAGCCAGCGTAAGGCGCTCCGCGTCGTCGGGCGAAACTAACAGAGTGATCACCGGGGTGCTCTGAGCCTCGCCGGCGGCATTACGCTCCAGCGTGTGACCGGAGGCAATGACAGCGACGTTCTGTAATACCGTGGTGGTCTGATCTTCGGAGCTGCCATTGGGCGTTCCGGTAAGAAGGATATCGACGCGAGTGCCGGGACCGACGAAGCCGGCGACGGAGACAACCTCATTTACCCGAACGGATACGGCGCGCATTCCCGGGGGAATAAGAGAGGGTAAACCGGACCCGGCATTTTCCGGAGCGAGCTTGCTGGGCAGGATGAACTCGCCCCTGGAAATGGGAAGGATGACGCCGCGCCCCAGCACCTTGCCGCGTGCGCCGAATGTTCCGGCGGGAAGGGCGGAGGCGGGATACTTGACCGCGCGCACATCATGCTCTTCGATCCGGGCGCCAACCTGAATATCATCAGCAGCCACAATGACATCTACGCCCGGCTCGCTGATGGCTGTGCCTCTGCCTTGCAGATTCTTGTAGACGACAAGGCTGACGACGATCCCGAGCGCTAACGCCACGGCCCCGATCATCAACAAACGCGTACGGTTCATTCGCACTCCGTTAGAACGGACAAAGACATTGCACTCACCGTGCAGCTGGCGAGTGGAGGCCTTGCCTTATTGCGCCGAGCAGAATCCTACTGAATCGAGCTGGCTACGTTCGAGAACACATTGTTGGCATTCGAACCAATCAGTCGAATGGTGCCGACAACGATGACCAGAATGACGGCGAGCATTACGGCGTATTCCGCAATGTCCTGGCCTTCATCGTCGCGCCAAAGTCTGTAAAGGTGGTGCATAGATAGTGGCCTCCTTAAAGCAATCAGCACAGTTTCTTAACGGTGCTTTGGAACAGACAAACGCCTTTGGCCTCCGGAGGCACGATCCTGCCGATTGTTTCGTCTTGTCCTGACGGAGGATTGTCCAAAATATAAACCATAATACCCTCCGCCGTACTCAACACATGCAATAAATTGCATACCGAGAGTTACCTCCGTGTGACCATTGGGCCGGGTCGTTGACTCCTTCGAGCGGCGGTGCAATCGAGGACAAAAAAGCCGACACGGGCGTTTCAGGCGATGTCGTAAAGATAATCGCCTGTGCATCCTGATAGGAGACGATCCATCCAGGAGCACTTCGTAGGCCGGTTGCGAGGGCGGAATCCGGCGGGACGATGACGGTCTCGACACGCCAACGTTGCAGAGTCTGCTGCCACGGACCTTTGAGTTGATAAGTGTCGGCGAAATCGTGAAAGATTTGTGGGCCGTAGAGATCGGCTCGGCCGTCGATAAACACATGCGTATGCGGTGAAAGTTTCCAGATCAGGTAACCTCCCCAGTCGTAGTGATTGAAAATTGGACCGACTGGGGGATGAGCTTGGAGGAACCGAACGGCTCGAAGAGGGAACTGATCGGCCTCAGCCTGGGGCTGGTGCTGGATTACGCGAGCTACGTGGATGCCGGCAAAGATCGCCATGGCAAGGAGGATGGCGGCGTTGAGACAGATAACAAGAGTTTGCGGCGGGCGATGCGTCTGGCGAGTCGTCTTCGGCCAAACGCCAAGCCTGCGAGAGATGACTGGTACCGCGATCAAAATGAAGAAGGGCATCAGGCGGATAGAAACGAGGCCGGCATAGAGGCTGACCAAAAGTAGAAGAAGGTCACGGGGACGAACTGGGAGCCGAGACCAACTCAGCGTGGCGAATGTGGCGAGAACAATCAGGAGGAAAGGCCAGTACTCGACGTGGTGAAAGTTGGGCGAGGCCCATTCCATGATGTAGTTCTGCATGGTGGTCGAGCGCAGAGTTTCAATGGGGTAGGAAAACAGGCGGGTGCCGTTCGGATTCAGAGGCACGAGCAGGAAGTCGAGGACGAGAATCGATGCCGCTATGCGCCAGGGTGGGTTGGGTGCGGAGTTTCCGAGGAAGCGCTCCAGCAGTGCTCCGGCGAGAAACAATGCCGACAGACCCAGGCCTAACGCGTATCCGGCGTGGAGGTTGACCCAGAGGAGGGTGAGAGGAACAGTCCACCAGAGCAGTTTAGGATTGCGGTCGGAACGTTCCAGGATCAGAAGCCAGATGCTGGTCAATAAGAAGGAAAGAACCTGAGGGCGTACGCCCCAGATGGGTGTGGTGGCCCATGCGGCGAATAGGGTGGCGATGCCGGCGATGTAGGGAGCGCGACCGCATCGCAAATAGAGCGGGTAAAACGCACCCGATAGGACCGCGGCGAAGATCAGGATGAGGCCGCCAAAGCCAGCCGCGCGTTGGATCTCGTAAAGCAGGAGATCGGTAAGCCATTCGTGAGCAATCCAAGGCTCACCGGCCCGAGTGTACGAAAAAGGATCGGTGTGAGGAACGGATTTGTGCAGGCTGATGTACTCGCCGGTTTTGAGGTGCCACCAGATGTCGGGATCCGTAACATTACGCGCGGCCATGGCGAAGACGCCAAGAAAAAGGATTGCGAGAAAGACGCGGGTCGTTGTGAGGAGTGGCGTCATGGAGAGACGGACGCGGGATTTGGTGTGGGAATTTGAGATCGGAACAGAACGACTGCCAGCATGGGCAAATAGATAAAGATCACGGCCAGTCTTCCGACTTCAGTAAAGTTCGCAGGGAGATGGTACCAGCGCCAAATTCCTGCGCCCCAGCTTAACAAAGCGGTGGGAAGAATTTCGCGCCGCGATTTGGGGATGAGCCACAAAGTGAAGCTATCGAAGAACCAGCGCTGCGGCATGAGAGCGGCGAGCAGGAGCAGCCAGGCATCACGATCGCGATAACGTAATAATGCTAGCAGGAGCAGAGGACCGGGAAAAACAATGAGTGGAATGAAGTGTTCGTAATAACGCGTTTGTCCCAGCCACAAAATCGGCCATTGCGGTAAGACAATGAGACTCAGGGCAGCCAAAAGGATGCAAGCCAGAAGGCCGCGGCGAGTAAGGCGCGTGAGAAAGACGGGTAGTCCGACTTGCGGCTTCATCATGGTGACCGGAAGAAGGAGAGGAAAAAATGCGCTTGCGGCTATGATGGTGGACCACTGCGCTGTGAGGAGTCCGGCCCAAAAAGGATAAGCAAGGAAGATGCGAAGGCGGTCGTGGTTTTGGCGCGTGAGGCCGAAGGCCAGTAAAGAAGTGCTGATGCCGTAGAACACACCGCCGGCGATTGAACGATTGAGAGGCAATAAGGGCAACGCGGGAAACGCCGCGGGGAGAGGGTACTGTTCGAGCGGAGTATCGTAGGGATTCTGATGGGCGATGACGCGTTGCGCCAAGTGAAGAGCCCAAGTGAAGTCCCCGGCGTCCTGATGGAGACGTTTGACCAGGAACCAGCAAAATAAGCCGCTGGCCAAGCCGATCAGAGTCGACAATGTGATTCGAGTTCGCATTCGTCTTGTTGCCCACCAGTTGTAACATGGAGGCGCACCGAAGCGGGATTTCTGGGAAGAGTATGCTGTCAAGAATTGCGTAAGAGTTTGCAATCCGCGCTATTCGTCGTGCTGGCTGCAATCGCAGCGGCGAGCATGTGGTTCTATGTAATCGGAATCCTGCGAGCTCACCAGATCGTCGAAGCCCAGGAAAAGCAGGTTCCACGAGGAAATCTCTCTGATCTTTATCCGCGCTGGCTGGGGGCACGCGAGCTGCTGCTGCGCGGGCGCAATCCCTATTCTGAAGACATCACCAGGGAAATTCAGAAGGGATATTATGGGCGCACGCTCGACGCCGCTCGACCGAGTGACCCGAAAGACCAGCAAGGGTTTGCGTATCCGGTCTATGTGGTTTTTCTGCTGTTGCCGCTGATTGGATCTTCGTTCCATGCTGTACACATACTTTTTTACTGGCTCTTGGTGCTTTTGACGGCGGCGAGTGTCTGGTTGTGGCTGCGCGTGATTCAGTGGCGATTGCCTGCTTGGGCGATTGCCTCCCTAGCCGTGCTTACGCTGGGAAGCTTTCCGGCGGTGCAGGGAATCAAGTTGCAACAGTTGAGCCTGCTGGTAGCGGTGCTGCTGGCGGGAGCGGCAGCCTGCGTGGCTAGCGGATCATTATTCTGCGGAGGCGCGTTGCTGGCTTTGGCAACCGTAAAGCCGCAGCTGGCCGGTCCCTTGGTGGCATGGTTCTTGGTGTGGGCGGTAAGCGATTGGAAGGCGCGGCGGAGGCTGGTGTTTGGATTTGGAGTCGTGATGGCGCTTCTGCTTGGGGGCGCGGAAATCGCTTTGCCGGGTTGGTGGCGAATGTTTGCCGACGCGGTGGGTAAGTATCATCGGTACACCCAGAATCAATCGGTGCTGGACGAACTGGTTCCGTGGGCATACTCGGGAAAGATACTGGCTGCGGTCGCGGTGTTGGCTTGCGCGTTTTTCTTATGGAAGATGCGCTCTGAGCCGGCGAATGGGGCTGAGTTTGGGCTGGCGACGGCGCTGGTAGCGGCCTTGACGGTGATGATTGTGCCCATGTATGCGCCGTATAATCAAGTTCTGGTTCTGCCGGCGATACTGGTTCTGGCGCGGGATCGAGGGCTTTTTCTTTCCCAGGCGCGTGGGGTTCGGTTTTTATTCCTGGTGGGAGCACTTGCGGTAGCGTGGCAGTGGGTCGCAAGCCTAAGCTTGAGCGCCATTTATCTTGTCGCGCGGGACCGGGCGCTGGCTGGCTGGTGGTGGCCTTTCGTGGCCACTTTTGCCTTTCCCGTACTGACCTTCCTACTGATCTTTCTGGAGGTTCAGGCCCATGGCGGGGGGCGATTCGGAGAAGGGCATGCGGGATTAACCTCAAAGACTCTTCCCGCCAGGGCATGATTCCTGTCATTATGCATAGCGGCATTATTGATGGTTTAGCTTTCGGGCAAGTCCTGCCCCTGTCGCAAGAAGCGCGACTCGGATGGGTTACCCGTGTTGGGCGCGAGATCTCATGGTTCTAAATGCAATAGGGCGTCCCCAGTCTTCCGGGTCGGGAGTGTTTCCGGCGTTGGTCCTGGTGCAGGGGAACGAGCAGAAGAATATTGTCCTTAACCGAACTCCATTCAGCGTTGGTCGCAAAGTGGATAAGGATCTGGTGATTGCCGATCCTCGGGTGTCGCGCGATCACGCACTGATCGTGCTGGAAGAGGATGGATTTTTCCTTGTCGATCAGGGCAGCAAACACGGGACATTCGTCAATGGAGAACGGATTCAGCGGCAAAAGCTGGATCGCAATGATCGTTTGGAATTTGGAGCGCGCGATTCAACCTATGCGATTTTCAATCCCGCGCATGGGACGTCGAACACGGCGCGGGAATTTCTAAGCCAGATCTCCGGGATACAGATTTCGCAGGAAGCGACTGATCTGGAAAAGTTGACACTATTTTTGGAAGCAGCGCGCAAGCTGAATACAGCCGGGGTGCTGGACGAAATCCTGATGACCATGCTGGAGGTGACGCTGCGCCTGACTCGGGCCGAGCGTGGCTATGTTTTTCTGAAGGATGACGACGGCAATCTGCGGCTGGCGGCGGGGCGGAATAGCAAAGGCGAGGCGCTGCTCGATGATAAGACGATTTCGCATTCCGCGCTGGAGGAGTCGCTGCGGTCGAACAAGGAATTCTTGTTGACGGATACGGGAAGCTCGGCCGATCTGGCGGGCCGGCAAAGCATCGTGGCCTACGATCTGCGGACCGTGGTTTGCATTCCGCTTCGGAAGCGGCAGGTGCAAGCGACCCGCGAGCAGCAGACGCCAGCGCCGAATGCTGCCAGCGAAGTAACGGGCGTTCTATACGTGGACTCGCGGTTTGCTTCGCGAGAATTTTCCGGCGTGGGCCATGACATTCTGCGGGCGATCGCGACAGAAGCGGCATCCCTGATCGAGAATGCGCGACTGGTACAGGCGGAGGAGGAATCGCGGCGCTATCAGCAGGAATTGACGATCGCAGCGAGCATCCAGCAGCGGCTGATGCAGGTGAAGATTCCGGATGTGCCGTTCGCCAAACTCCGCGGCAAAAATCTCTCTTGTAAGGAAATTGGGGGAGACTTTTTTGATGCCGTCAATACCAAGGAAGGACTGGCGGTCGTGCTGGCGGATGTGAGTGGCAAGGGAGTTTCCGCAGCCCTGCTGGCTTCCACGCTCCAGGGAATGATTTATTCGCATTTGAGTTCGGGAATGCCTTTGCTGGATGTGGTTGCGGCGGTGAATCACTTCTTTACCGAGAAGCTGGTGGGAGAAAAATATGCCACCGTGTTACTGGTGCGACTGCGGCGGGACGGCGATCTGGAGTATGTGAACTGCGGGCACGTGCAGCCGCTGCTGGTTTGCCGCGGCGAAGTGATGCGGCCGCCACACGGGAATGTGCCAGTTGGGCTGCTGCCGGATGCGACGTTTGAGAGCGCAAGGTGCCAGCTCAATTCCGGAGACCGCTTCATTCTGGTGACGGATGGTGTGACCGAGGCGGAAAACGCCATGGGCGATTTCTTCGAAGATTCCAGACTGGAAGCGGCTGCGGCGAAGGCTCCAACCCTGGAAGGAATATTTTCGGCGGTTTCGGAGTTCTGCGCAGGGAATCCGCTGAATGACGACTGCACGGTCGTGGAGCTCATTTACTCAAGTCCCACCCCGGCGGAAGCGTAGGGTTGCCCGCTCAGTTTTGGCGACTCGGGTGTTGTGAGCAAAAGATGAGTGGCCGAACTTCCTCCCCGCGAGTGCTCCGCTATTCCTTAACCAATTGGGTAGCTGCTTTATGGCTCGCGCTTGGTGGCCTGGCGTACGGGCAAACCTATTACCCCAATCATGAAGTCCGAATCAACGATTTACCGTCGCTGACGGCAAAGTCCAGGGATGTCGCTGATCTGCTGGCAACTTCCTTGGAAATTATTTTCCGCGACAAGGAAGTCTGCTGCGGAAAGGACTCGGCGCTGGAAGATAGCGTCCAACGGGCCGATCCAAGGGAATTGAAAGATGTTGGCGATAAATTACGAGGAAGACATCTGTTAAGTGATGGGCGCGCGATAGTGGTCACGGCGGAAGTTTGGCCGGCGGCGGCGGGAAATGCCAGTTCCGGCAGTCCGATCAGCGAAATCATGGATAAGCGGCCGCTACTCATGGATTGGAATTCTCACTGGTATGTGGTTTATGGGGTGACCTACGGCGAGATCGTAGCCGATGATGGCACACAATCGGAGACGATCCTCAAGTTCCTGCTGCTGGACCCTCGATACTCTGATGCGCGCAGGAATGTTTCCTTCGATCGACAAACTGACGATTGGGGGAAGGTGCAAGGGTTGTTGATTTTGAGGTCTGCGCCACAATAGCGGCCGGGGCGTTTCCTAAAGTCAAAGTCAAAGGGGACGGACAAGAGTGTCCGTCCGACATGACGCTTATTCGACGACCACAGTGAACGCCGTTCCCTCCCAGCGATTTTCCTGCGGCCAATAGAAAGTGAAGAGGACCTGACTGCCCGCTGGCAGCGAGGCCGTGGGCACATCCAGAACGTAGGTTCCCATGCCGGTATCGCGGGTGTTGGTATCGTGCCAACTGTTCCAGCCATCGATACTCCAGTGCACCAGGGCGGGACTAAGTAGCACGATGCGCAAGGTTTTGTTGCGCGGGACGGAGCGGGACTTGTTGTTAAATCTCCAGCCGAAGAATTGCCGGACGGGTTTTTCCACCTGGTAACGCTGGAAGGTTTGCGGCGGCTGGTCGAATATCTTGCCGTCGCGCAGGGAGCGGCGCAGCTTAATGTATTCGGAGTGGGCCCAGACGAGCGGACAAGCCGAGCCCGTTGGTTTTCCGCGAAAGAGCTCCAAGGCAGGGATATCCGCGGCATCCCATACTTGCTCAGGAAGCAAGCGGCCGTGGCCGGCGGTAGATTGCTCCATCACCGTGAGTAGAGACTCGGCCTCACTGTGACGGCCCGCGGCAAGTTCGTAGTGGGCGCGCTCGCCTGCAAGCAGCGGCCAGGGGCGACCGATGCCGCTTCCATCGAAGGGGGAGCCGTCCTGGTGTTCGCCGTATCCGTCACCGTTATAGCGGTACCAGCACGGGCCTTGCGGCAGCTGCACGCGCAACAGGGCATCGATGACACGGACGGTATTCAGAATGCGGGGATCGTCGGCAGCCCGTAATCCGAAGCGCACCAGCGCCAGCGAATCCGGGCTGACGATGCGGAAGGCGCGCTCGGAATCCTGACCAGGAGGGCGGTTCTTGATGGGGACAAAGCCCTGCGTCGGCGAGGCGGCGGCATCGGTAATCGGCGGGGCGATGCGGACGTAGTAGCCTTCCACACCCACTTGCTCGGCGAGATCTCCCCCAGTGGCGTAAACCCAGCGTTCGATATTGTCGTTCCAGGCATCGGCTACTTCGCGAAGATAGGTGGCCGCGTCGGAATGGCTCGTGAGTTGGGCTATATCGGCGGCGGCGAGCAAGCCGGAGATTTCGGCGGCCAGCGTGAAGGGAGAATAACCGCCATCTTCTTCCCAGCGATCCTGCTGTGTAACGGGGCCGTTGCGCACGATAAAGCTTGCGGCTTTACGGACCATGGGCCACCAGCGATCGAGCTTACCCAACCCTTCGGGAGCTTCACGGCGCAGGAGATCGAGCAGAAGGATGGGGAAGGCAGTTTCGTCCATCTGGACGCCGCCCCAGTAGGGACGGCCATCGAGCCACAGATTCTGCGCCCAGTTGCCGTCTGCTTCCTGCGTGGTTTCAAGATAGCGCAACACGCGGATTGCATCGTTGCTGGCCCCGGCGGCGAGCAATGCACCCGCGGCTTCGGCCAAGTCGCGCGGCCAGATCAGGTGATATCCGCCGAGATCCTCGTCGCCTTTGTTGAAGCCCCAGGGGATGGAAAGGCTGGCGATGATGCCGCCGAGAAAATCTTTCGATTCGTGAGCTCGCAGGACAGCGGCGGAGACACGATAAAGATCGTAGTCGCGCTTCGGCTCATCGAGCTTGATCAATGTGCTCTGCCAGTGTCTCCAATGGAAGACGTAGTGATTGCGAAGTTCGTCGTAATCTTCAAGCAAGGTGGAGCGGACTTGCTGCCCGGCCTCGGTGACGATGGCGCCGAAGCCCAGTGCCAGTACGAATTCTCCGTTGCAAGCGGCGAGATCGATTTCACCAGTGAAAGCGATGTTGCCGTTCTCGGCGCGGTCGTATGTCCATTCCATCTGGAAGTGCTGGGAAAGATCCTGCCAGCCGTCGGAAAATCCGACGAAGCCGACCGACATCTTTTTCCAGGGTGCGGAACAAGCAAGGGCCAAGGCCGTGCCGTCGTGATGCGCCAGGAACATGGGCACGCCTTTGTAGTCACCCACCCACCCGGTGTTGTGGTCTCCGCAGTTGGCCAGGTGAGGCGCGAGCAGCGCGTAAAGTCGATAGTCGGAGAGTTGACCCTGGAGCGGTTCGAAGCGGATCTTTTGCAAGACGACGTTGCGATAGGGATCGGTGAGGATTTCCTTGTGAATGCGATAGCCGCCGCCAATCTCAGTATTGACCAGCTCATAGGCTGGAATGCCAGGTTCGAACGGCCGGTCTTCGAAGGTGCAGTGGCGTTTCTCTTCGGAAAAAAAATCGCGGCCGTTGGTGACGATGAAGCCGAGGTCCCGGGTACAAGCCTGGTCAACCCGTGGAAAGTAAACCTCGTTCAGAATCCCATGACTGGTGGTGAACCATACTTTGCTATGCTGGTTTAAGGCGGTGCCGATGGCGGTTTTGGCGCTCGAAGTCCAGCGGGGCGGAATTCCAGGCCAGCCGGGGGCGTGAGTGGGGGAATCGCTCATGAAGTTTTCGTCCTGGAGACCCTAGGCAGTTACAACCGTCCAGCCACAACTATAATCTCGGCACTAAAGCATCGGACTGCCACAATGGCGTGGACGGTAGGTTGATGAGCGGCATCGAAGAAAGAAGCAAAAAGAAATCTTGAGCTCCTTAGGGAGCGAAGGATAATGGACAGACCCAGCCCGATCTCCATGCTGTTTATCAGCCACTAGCAAGCGTTCGACGCCAACATATTTCTGCTTTGAACAGGCGTAGAAAAATCGATTTCCTTGTTGGTATGAGCGTTTTCCGCTAAGGCCCATTCATCAGAAATTCACCCTTTTGTAACCCTCCTTTAACATAGCGCCGTTAGAACCAGAATATCTAATCGACGAGGAGTCACAAGACTGATGCGAAGAACCATGCTCGTTTTGGTGTGCGCGATTCTTGCTGTTCCCGCAATTGCCCAGACCACGCTGAATGGAGCTGGAGCCACCTTTCCTTATCCCATCTATTCCAAGTGGTTCAGCGAATATCACAAGCTGCATCCGGACATTCAAATCAATTACCAATCCATTGGCAGTGGCGGCGGGATCCGCCAAGTGATCAACGGCACGGTTGATTTCGGAGCAAGCGACGGTCCGATGACCGACGAAATGCTGAAAGAAGCCAAGACGAAAATCCTTCATATGCCGACGGTTTTGGGCGCGGACGTGCCCGCCTACAACATTCCTGGTGTAACCGCTCAGCTCAACTTCACTCCGGAGGCGCTGGCCGGAATTTTCCTGGGGAAAATTTCGAAGTGGAATGACAAGGCCCTGACCAGTGCGAATCCGGGAGTGAATCTACCGGACCGGGACATCATCGTGGTGCATCGCTCCGATGGCAGCGGCACGACCTACATTTGGACGGATTATCTTTCGAAGATCAGTCCCGAGTGGCAGAGCCAGGTGGGAAAAGCGGCGTCGGTGAAGTGGCCGATTGGACTGGGTGGAAAAGGAAATGAAGGGGTCGCCGGCTCGATCCGGCAGTTACAAGGATCGATTGGCTACGTGGAATTGATTTACGCCGTGCAAAACAACATCAACTACGGCAACGTGAAGAACGCCGCGGGAAACTTTGTGAAAGCCTCGCTGGAGAGTGTGACGGCGGCGGCGGCTTCCGCGCCCAAAATGCCGGCAGACTTCCGCGTCTCCATTACGAATGCGCCCGGGAAGGACGCGTATCCCATTTCCAGCTTTACCTGGCTATTGATTCCCGAGCAATCGAAGGACGCCGCCAAAGGAAAAATTCTGGCGGATTTTCTAAATTGGATGGTTACGGATGGGCAAAAGATGACGGCAGCACTTTCCTACGCTCCGCTCCCGGAAAGCGTTGTTCAGAAAGAAAAAGATGCAATCAAGCAGGTTCGATAGTTTCTGCGCTGGGGAACTACTCATCATAGGAAGAAAAACTAAGGAGAGTGTGATGAATTCTGTGGGGAAGTGGTGCGCAATTCTGTTCCTGGCTACAACCGTGGCGGCACAAACCAGTGAACCGCCCAAAGCCAAGAAAAAGACTAGACCGGCGACGATAACCGCGGCGGACGTGCAGGCTTTGAAGGACGCAATTGCCTCGCAGGCCGCCGCTTTGGCGCAACAGCAACAGCAAATCCAGGCGCTGCGCGATGAACTGCATCGCAAGGATCAAGCCGTCACGCAGGCTCAGGCGGCGGCGACCGATGCAGCCGGCAAAGCGGATGCGGCGCAGGCTACGGTGAGTCAGCAGCAGGCGACCGTGGTGGAACTCAAGAGCGACGTGACGGACCTGAAGACCAACGTCAACAACACCGCGCTGACGCTGCAGGAGACGCAAAAGAATGTAAGAGAATCGATCGAGAGCCCGCTGGCGCTGCACTATAAGGGCGTCACGATTACACCGGGCGGATTCCTGGCGGCAGAAACTGTGCGGCGCTCGAGGGCGCTGGGATCGGATATCAACACGCCCTTTAACTCTTTGACCATGCCGGGAGCTGCGCAAAGCGCCATTTCGGAGTTCTTCGGGTCAGGACGTCAGTCGCGTGTCTCAATGTTAGTGGAAGGACGGTTAAAAGATGCCAAGTTGAGCGGCTACGTTGAAGCTGACTTCCTCTCGGCGGGCGTCACCTCCAACAACAACCAGAGCAACAGCTACACTCTGCGGCAACGGCAGGCGTGGGGTCAGGCGGCGTTGGATAACGGCTGGTCGGTCACGGGCGGCCAGATGTGGAGCCTGGTAACGGAAACCAAGCACGGCCTGGACAACCGTACGGAAGCCACGCCGATGACCATCGATCCGCAGTATAACGTCGGCTTCAGCTGGGCGCGGCAATATGGACTCCGCGTCGTCAAGAATTTTGACAACAAGGTGTGGTTCGGTGTGTCAGTGGAAAATGCCCAGGCCACACTTTCGAGCCACAACAACGGAAATAATTTTCTAGTGGGATCCGAGGGTGCCGGAGGCGGTCTTTACAATGGCGCAGTCACCAACTGCTCGACCGCGAACAATCCCGTCACAGGTGGCGCCCCCATCACGACTTGTACCCTGGCAGCCAGCTATTCCTTCAACCCGTCTCCGGACATCATCGCGAAGGTTGCCTTCGAACCGGGATTCGGACACTACGAAATTTACGGATTGTATGATCGCTTCCGCGACCGGTTATATCCCTGCGGGGAAGTGGTGATCATTGCACCGGCAACGAATGGCCCTTGCCCGAATGGCAACGGTACGGGCCCGAACGGTCTCCTGGCTTCTAATTCGTCGAAAAACGGCGGCGGTATCGGCGCTAATGCCCGATGGTCGTTTGATCATAAGCACCTGGACTTCGGTCTGCACGGTTTTGGCGGCAGCGGAGTGGGACGCTACGGCTCCGGCGGCCTACCCGATGCTTCGATCCATGCAAACGGAAGCTTTGATCTGGTCCGCAGCCTGCAGGGTTTGACGACCCTGGAGTGGCATGGGCCGAAGCTGGACATCTACCTAAACGCCGGCGCTGAGTACGCCGCCCGCGCGGCGGATTTCGATCCAGTCACAGGCAAGTATGTGGGCTATGGGTCGCCGTTCTTCAGCAACACAGGCTGTTACACGGAAACCGCGCCGAGCATCGGTGGCGGATTCTTTCCGGGCGGTCTGTCCAATTGCACGGCCGATACGCGAGCGCTCATTGAGGGTACGGCAGGCTTCTGGCACCGCATCTATAGCGGGCCCAAGGGCCGGCTCCAGTGGGGTCTCCAGTATTCCTACGTGACTCGCCAGACCTGGTCTGGGATCGGACCTGCCGGAAAGGGAGAGCCCGGAGTCTCGCCCGAAGGACTCGACGGAATGGCTTTCACTTCGTTCCGCTACTACCTGCCGTAGACAGGCTTTCTTTTCCATGGTTCCATCGGCGCATCGAACGGCGAGTTCCGCCGTTCCCGATGCGCCGATTTTCTTGGTCCTACCAACATACAGTCTTGCTCACGCTGATTCGCCGGGCTGCGCCTTTGGGGCCGATGTTTTATACTGTGCAAGCGGCTAGTTCCCCTGGTTCGGACCGGATCCCGGAAGACAAAGAAAATTCACAATTTGAACCTGTAGTACTTCGCAGATGGCTCGCCTTTCGCTCGAAAATCCTGAGTATTATCTCAACCGCGATACCTCCTGGCTCGCGTTCAACAAGCGTGTGCTCGAAGAAGCCGAGGATGCAGGCAACCCGCTTCTGGAACGGCTGAAGTTTTTGGCTATCTCGGCCAGCAACCTGGATGAATTTTTTGAGATTCGGGTAGCGGCGATGATGCAGCAGATCGAGGACGGCTACAACGAAGCCGGGCCCGACGGCCTGACGCTGACCGAGAAGCGCGATGTTCTGGCGCGCCAGACCCACAAGTTTGTGGATGAGCAGTATGAGTGCTGGAACACGTTGCGTCCGGCGCTGGCGGAACATGGCATTCGCGTGCTGGCGCTACATGAATTGGACGCTGAGGCGCGGCGGTTCGTCGAGGAGTATTGCGAGAAGGAACTGGATCCCCTGCTCACGCCCGTGACGGTAGATCCGACCCACCCCTTTCCCCGTGTGATCAACAAGGCGCTGTGCCTGGGGTTGCTCTTGCGGCGTCGGCGGCGCTCGGCACTCACGTACACCGGGGTAGTGTCTGTGCCGCGGGCACTGCCGCGATTGGTGCGATTGCCTTCAGAGGAGACGACAGACTTTATATTCCTCGCCGACCTGGTCGCGCACCACGCGCAGAGCATGTATCACGGGTACGATATCGTTGCGGCCGCGCCGTTTCGCGTGACCAGGAACAGCAATCTTTATCTGCAGGAGGAAGAGGCGCGCAATCTTCTCGAATCGGTGCGTGCGGAGTTGCACAACCGCCGTAAGGGGGATGCGGTGCGCATGGAGATTGAAGCCGACGCCGATCCCGAGATCATCGAGCGCCTGCGGACAGTGTTCGAGTTGGATCCGTGGCAGGTCTTTCCGGTGAATGGTCCGGTCAACCTTTCCCGGCTGTTCAACGTCTATGACCAGGCGAAGCGCCCGGACCTCAAAGACCGCACTTTTGTTCCGCGCGAGTTGCGGCTGACGGCGAAATCGCAAAACTTGTTTGAGGAGCTGCGGCGGCACGACATTCTGCTGCACCATCCGTTCGACTCCTATGATGCCGTGGTTGCTTTCATCGAATCGGCGGCGGAAGACCAGCACGTGCTTTCGATCAAGCAAACCCTCTACCGCACGAGTGAGCACTCGCAGATTGTGCAGTCGCTGGTGGACGCGGCCTCGCAGAAAGAAGTAACGGCGGTGGTTGAGTTGAAAGCGCGGTTCGACGAAGCCCATAACATCCGCTGGGCGCGTGATCTGGAAGACGCCGGAGTGCAGGTGTTTCACGGGTTGGTGGGGCTGAAGACACATTGCAAGCTTTCGCTGCTGGTGAGGCGCGATCCTGATGGGGTGCCACGAAGCTATGCGCACATCGGGACCGGCAATTACAACGCCGATACGGCACGAATCTATACCGACCTCAGTTTGTTCACGGCAAATCCGGAAATTACCCGCGCGGTGCACGACGTTTTCAGCTTTCTGACCGCGTACGCCGAGAATCCCAGCTACGACCCGCTGCTCGTGGCACCGCTCGATCTGGCCGAGAAGGTGATTGCACTGATCGACCGCGAAGCAGAGCACGCGCGCCAGGGCCAACCGGGACGAATCATCGCGAAAATGAATGCGTTGCTCGATAAGAATGTCATACAGGCGTTGTATCGAGCGTCTCAGGCCGGAGTGGAAATCGATCTGATTGTGCGCGGGATCTGTGCGTTGCGTCCCGGAGTGAGGGGCTTGAGCGACCGCATCAAGGTGCGCAGTATTGTGGGCCGATTCCTGGAGCACAGCCGCATCTATTACTTCGGCAATGCGGGTGAGGAAGAGACCTACATTGGCAGCGCCGACTGGATGCCGCGCAACCTTTACGAGCGAGTGGAAGTGCTGGCGCCGCTGCGCGATGAACTTCTGCGCGAGCGCGTCCGCCACGAGATTCTCGATGCTTATCTGGCAGATAATCGTAAGGCTCGCATCCTGTTGAGTGACGCCACGTACATCCGGGCGTGGCAGCCGGTGCAGGGCAAACGGAATCGTAAGCCTCCCACGGGCGCCGCGGCTTTCAGCGCGCAGGATTTCCTGATCAGCGTGGCCGAAGGCAAGCAGTTGAGCGTTCCGCCACCACTCCCGGCGAGGAAACGCAAAGCTCTAGCGGGAAGGGAACAATAATTTTCGATGATTATTTATTTTCTGCGCCACGCCAGCGCCGGGCAACATCTTCTTAATCCGAAAAAGGATGAGAAGCGCGCCCTCGATAAGGACGGCATTGAACAATGTGGTTACGTCGGCCGGGCACTGGCTGCAATCGATGCACAGGTAGACGTGATTGTTTCCAGTCCGCTGAAACGCGCCACCCAGACGGCTTCGCTGGTAGGAAATGAAATGGGTTACGAAGGCAAGCTGCAAATCGATGCCGGACTGCGTCCGGGAGCAACCTTCGCGGACTTTCGCCGTCTGCTGGAAAAGTACGCAAGCCTGGAATCGGTCATGGTGGTGGGACACAATCCCAATCTAAGCCAGTTCCTTGGCACCGTGATCAGCGAGTCTGGATGCGAGGCTTCGGTGGAATTGAAAAAGGGAGCGGTGGCGCGAGTCGACATGCGGCGCAGTTCGGGCACGCTTCAATGGTGTTTGACGCCTAAGGCGTTGCGCACGCTCTATACAGCCGCAGTGGAAAGTTCACGCCCGAACACCTCGCGAAAGTAAGCGGCGTCCTTCTCGATTGCCCACAATTCCAGATCCACTCCCATGCGACGGCGCGGAACCAAGGCGAGGTGCACATCTGCGGCACGATGGCTGACGCGTACTTTCTGGACGGCGCGGCTGCGGCCCAGGTTCAGAGCGCGAGCCAGGCGGAGAAGCATAATCGCTTTTTGCACGCCAGGGCGATCTGCTGGGTCGAGAGCCTTCATGGGCGGCTCGTCCAATGTGGGGCGGGACTTTCCCAGGTAGCGAGCGATAGCGGCAATCAAGCGGCGTTGCTGCGGAGTGTAGCCGAGAATTTCCGAGTTTGAAATGATGTAGTAAGTGTGCCGGTGATGGCCGTTGCGGTTCACGTAATCTCCGACTTCGTAAAGCATCGCGGCGGCGGACAACCATTCCCGGTATTCCGGCGCCAGCCCGTGTATGGATCGCAGCGCCGAGAACAGAAACATTGCCGACTCACGTACGTCGAGGGCGTGTTTCATGTCGACATGGTAATGAGCGACAGCTCGGGTGATGGACTCCCAGCGTTCTGATTCAATCTGCCTCCCCGAACGAGTGCTGCGGTCGTGTTCGGCCGCCATCTGCGCCAGCAGGCCGTCCCGCAAGCCCAGGGGCGAATAACGAAATCCTTTGAGATGGCAGCGGTCCAGCAATTCCTGATAGACCATGGCGCCGGCAACCACAATTTCCGCCCGGCGGAGGCCGATGCCTTCGATCTTCCGGCGCTCCTCCACGGGCAGGCGCGCCAGGCGCTTGGCGAGGCGCGTCATCTCGGCGCGAGAGACGAGCATCCGCTGGCGAGTGCCATTCTTGCGCAGATGGCTGGCAGCCGTGGCCAAAGCGGCGGCGGTTCCTGAGGTGGCAATCACGTTTTTGACTTTCGCCGCAATGACGCGCGCAGCGACGCGGTTTACCTCCCGGGCAACGAAGCCCTGCAGTCGTTTCAACTCCCCCTTACGTGGCGGGTCGTGGCGAAGGAATTCGTCGGTCAGACGGACCGCGCCTAGCGGCATGCTGACAAGGTCGCGAATGTGACCACTGGCGGAGACAGTTAGTTCGCAGCTTCCGCCGCCGAGATCCATCATGAGCGTGGGCGAGCTGTCGATGCGGAGATTGGAAACCAGCCCTAGGTGAATCAGACGGGCTTCTTCCAGTCCTGAGATGATTTCGACCGTCCAACCGGTAGCGGAGCGAACCCATTCTAGAAAAGCTTGTGAATTGCGGGCGTCGCGCAGAGCGCTGGTGGCAACAACGCGGACAGGGTCGGTGACTACTTGTTGTGTGGCCCGATGAAAACGGCGCAACACCTTGACCGTTTCAGCCATGGACTCAGGCGTGAGGAATCCGGAGCGAAACACTCCTTCGCCGAGACGGGTGACTTCGCGATCTTCGTGAATGGGGCGAAGATGGCCGCGAGTGAGGCGCGCAATCTTCAGGCGTACGGAGTTAGAACCGATATCAACCGCGGCAAAGGTCGGCATTGAGGCAAGGCCAACAGTTTACATGCCGAGGGTCGCGCAGTCATCAGCGCGCGGAGGCCGCGGCGGTGAATGTCCTTGCGAGAACTTCGGTTTACGGGGAATGCGGTTTGATTTGCGTGAGGGCTTCAAGAAGGTTGTGGGCGCAAGTACGGCAGCAACAGCCTTGCTGCCGCGAGCCTTCCAGGGCGGATAAAATATCGAATTCTAGGACAGCGGGATTGGCCGAGCACAATTCACATTGAGCCGGGCTGGTGAGGACGCGGAAGGTCATTGAGTCTTGCACACAATCCGCCTCTTCTATTTAGCAGGGGGGAATAGATCGGTGCCGTGAGCGCAGATACAGATGTGCGTGGCCAGGATCACGGGAAGGGGAGGCTAAAATCAGGAAGAGATTTGGAGAACAATTTTGCGATCAGGCGGCTGCTGCATCGCCGCTTGTGTCGGCTGGGGCTGAAGGCGGCCGCCTTGCAGTCGTTTCCAGTTTGCTCCGAGTGCGAGCAAGCACTGCCACGGCTAGCCGGAATTTCGCTCCTGTAACGTTATGGAGCTCGGCAACCAGCGGTGACTCGTGGACGCCGCCCAAGTGCTCGACGGCAGTCTGCGTCAAGGTGAGCCAATCATGCCAGTCTCCCAAAGCGTCCTGGATGCGCTTGATATCGGTGATAAACTGCACTGCTTCCCTTGAGGGGCTGGCAAACTCTGCGGCATAGCGAGCCCGCTTGGTGAGAATCCGGTATTGGTGCAACACCGGTTCGCTAACCAGAGCGCCCTCGCGCTCAAGACGTTTCAACATGTTTCTGGCAGCAGTCAAAGGATCGCGACTGGCTTCCGGTTTGAATCGCTTGGCCGCGCGTTTCAATCGCTTACGGATCTCGCGAACCGCGGCCGGGCTGACCTCTTTGCGAAGCTTCTTTTCTTGTTGACTGCGAAGGTCGATCAAGTCGTGAATCAGTTTGGTTTTGCGCCGGGGCTCGCGCGGAATCTTCAAACTGCGCAGCGCCGTCAATTGGACGTCGAGATCTCGTACCTTGCCCGCGCGTTTCCGGATGCGGCCGAGGAGTTTCAGCAGTTTCTTCTCATTGCGGTCGAGTTTGGAAGAAAGTTCGCCCAGCAATATCTGCAAACGGCGCGTGCCGGTGCGAAAGCGGTGCACAGTCTCTCCCTGAGGTTTCGAGGAAAGCTTGATCAGGTCCGTCTCAAGCTTCTGAAAAATCACGCGGGTGCGCTTGGGAGCAATGGCCATAGGCAGAAGCAAGTGGAAGAAAAAAATACAAGCTAATCAGCAAAAAGGCAACCCGAAAAGCTTATTCATTTTAACACCCTGTTAACAGGATTCTGCTAAGGTGGGACGAATGGCCAACGCTGCCCGACCACGGCCTGATATGCCTGCTCCACAACCCGTTGAAGTGACGAAAGTTAACGAAGTCTCCTCGGGAAGGTGGCGCACGCACGTGTTCGGGGCAGACGGCGAAGTCGGTGACCGAATCTTCCAGTTCGCCATGCTGTTGTGCGGTCTGGCGGTTTTGGGAACCTTGGTGTTGATCGTTTACGAGTTGGTACTGCGGTCAGGGCCCTCCTGGCACGCATTTGGGATGAAGTTCTTCGCCGCCCGAGATTGGGATCCGGTAAACGAGCAATTCGGCGCCCTGCCGTTCGTTTACGGAACCTTGGTTTCGTCGCTGCTGGCGCTGATCATTGCCGTGCCGCTCTCCGTTGGCGTTGCAGTATTCACCACCGAGATGTGCCCGCCGATGTTGCGCGGGCCGTTATCTTTTTTCGTAGAATTACTGGCCGCTATTCCGAGCGTGGTTTATGGGCTGTGGGCGATCTTTGTACTGGTGCCGATCCTCAGTGGCTATGTTCAGCCTTTCCTGTCGAAAACGCTGGGTTGGACTGGATTGTTCACCGGGCCACCTTATGGCATCAGCATGCTGGCGGCGGGAATCATCCTCGCGGTCATGATCGTGCCCATTATTTCTTCGATCGCCCGGGAAGTGCTGATGGTGGTTCCACAGAACCAGCGGGAGGCCGTATTGGCGCTGGGCGCTACGCGCTGGGAGATGATCCGCGTCGGCGTGCTGCGCAACGCGAGAGCCGGGATCATGGGCGGCATCATTCTGGGCCTGGGTCGCGCCTTGGGAGAGACGATGGCGGTCACGATGGTGATCGGGAACCGGCCTGAGATTTCTAAGTCGCTCTTTGCCCCGGGATACACCATGGCCAGCGTTCTGGCTAATGAGTTCAGCGAAGCTACTGGCGATTTGAATCTGGCGGCTCTAATCGAGATTGGTCTGGCCCTTTTCCTGGTAACCATCGCGGTCAACGCTTTGGCCCGATTGCTGGTCTGGACGGTCACTCGCGGCCAGCCTTCGAGGGCCAATGCCTGACAAGAAAATCTCAGCGCACACCGTGCCGCCGATCTCTTTGCGGCGACGGATCACCAACCATGTGATGACCGGAGTGGCCGTGCTGACGGTCATCCTCGTGCTGGTACCGTTGTTCGCGATATTTGCGTACCTGGTCTTCCGCGGTGTGGGATCGATCAATTGGGCCTTTCTCACCCAGACTCCAAAGCCGGTGGGCGAGGCTGGCGGCGGAATGGCGAATGCGATTGTCGGATCGGTCTTCATCCTGGGTTTGGCCAGCGTCATAGGGGTTCCGCTGGGCGTTGGGGCTGGCATCTACCTGGCGGAGTTTGGACGCAACCGTTTCGGCGATGGGATTCGCTTTACTGCTGATGTACTGAATGGTGTGCCTTCGATCGTGATCGGAATTGTGGCCTACTCCATTGTGGTTCTTTATCAGAAACATTTCTCTGCCTTGGCTGGGGGAGTAGCGCTGGCCATCATGATGATTCCCACGATCACACGTACGACGGAAGAGATGCTTCTGCTGGTTCCGCAGGCGTTGCGGGAGGCAGCGTACGGGCTGGGCATTTCGCGCTGGCGGACGACTCTTTCCATCACGCTGCGCACGGCGACGTCAGGTGTGATTACGGGTATCATGCTGGCGTTTGCCCGTGTGGCCGGAGAAACCGCACCTCTGCTGTTCACGGCATTTGGAAATCAATTCTGGAATCTGCGAGCCGACCAGCCGACCGCCGCGTTGCCCTTGCAGATTTTCAATTATGCTATTTCTCCGTATGACGAATGGCACCGGCAGGCGTGGGCGGGAGCACTCGTGTTGATCATTCTCATCGTCTCAGCGGTTGCGGCCGTGCGTTTCGCCGTGCGCCGCGGCACGTTCGGAGCCGCATAGTCTATGGGCGTAGGCATCCAGGTCGAAAACTTGAACGCTTGGTACGGCAAGAACCAGGCGTTGTACGACATCCAGTTGACGATGGCGGCGAACCATGCGACGGCGCTGATTGGGCCGTCAGGCTGCGGCAAGTCGACATTCATCCGCTGCCTGAACCGCATGCACGAAACGATTCCAGACGCGCGAGTTTCGGGTAGTGTCCGCATCGGAGAAATCGATGCCTACGACGGAACTTCGGCTACCCAGCTTCGCCGACGGGTGGGGATGGTTTTTCAAAAGGCCAACCCTTTTCCGACCATGTCGATCTATGACAATGTTGCATCTGGTTTGAAGCTGAACGGTTTTCGTGATCGCCGCAAGCTGGATGAGATTGTCGAACGCTCATTGGCAGCGGCTGCTTTGTGGGAGGAAGTGAAGGATCAGGCTCATAAGAAATCCGGCGCCAGCCTTTCCGGAGGCCAACAGCAGCGGCTTTGTATTGCGCGAGCGCTTGCGGTTGAACCGGAAGTGCTGCTGATGGACGAACCTTGCTCGGCGCTGGACCCGATTTCTACCGGTAAAATCGAAGAGTTGATCTTTCAGCTCAAAGAACGGTATACCATCGTAATTGTGACGCACAATATGCAGCAGGCGGCGCGCGTGGCCGAGTTTACAGGATTCTTCCTGCTGGGCAAAATGATCGAGTTCGACAAGACGGAAAAGATTTTTACCAAGCCGTCGCACAAGCGGACGGAAGACTACATCACCGGCAGATTCGGATAAGGAAGGTTCGGAGAATGCGCACGCGGTTTCAGCAAGGGCTTGACGATCTGCGCCAGAAATTGCTCCGCATGGGTGGGCTGGCGGAGCAGGCGGTGGACCGCGCGCGCCAGGCCTATATTGATCGCGATCTCACCCGCTGCCAGATGGTTCTGGAAGGCGAGAGCCTGATCAATACTTCCGAACGGGAAATCGACGAGGCCGCCTTCGACTTGCTGGCCATGCAGCAACCCATGGCAGTGGATTTACGCTTTATTCTCGCCGTCACCAAGATTAATTCCGACCTGGAGCGCGTGGGCGATCAGGCCGTCAACATCGCCGAACGGGTAATGGATATGGTGGATCTTCCCAGCGTGGAATTACCTGTAGACATTGCGCGCATGGGTGCGGCGGTGAGCGCCATGGTGCGGCGATCGCTCGAGGCATTCATCGAAGGCAAGGTGGAACTGGCGCAGGCCGTGCTGGAAATGGACAACGTTGTGGATCGCATGAAGGACGACGCTTTCATCCAACTGGTGAAGACCATGAACCAGCGTCCGGATGTGGTGCGGCAGGCGCTGGACGCGCTGCTGATCGCGCGCAATCTGGAGCGCGTCGCTGACCATGCCACCAACATCGCCGAGGACGTCATCTTCTGGGTGCAGGGCTCCGACGTTCGGCATAACGTGGGTGCAGCGGCGGAAGAACATACCGAGCCGTCGCCATCCAATCAGGAAGGCACTACGCGCGCTTCCGGAGCCTAGGAAAGTTTCCCGTTATCTTGCTGGGAAAAAGTCGCAGAATCTGGTAATTCTTCGAGCTGCCCGCTTTGATCACTGCTTGCCGGCTAAATAAGGCTGGTCTTTCTCCTAATCTTCTCAGTTGCAGTAGCTGCCGCGGAGGCCTTGTGACTCGATTCTCCCGAATGGGATTTCTGGCTGCGGTTGTGACGCTTTCGATGATGGCTCTACCAGCGCAAGAGCCTAAGCGCGACGGTTCTTCGATCCCGCTCCCCACCAGCAAAATACTGACCATTCCCTCGCCCGGCCGCATTGGCAGCACCAACAGCTTTCCCGCCACCATCGCCATCAGTCCCGATGGGCGGTACGCGGCAATGTTGAATGACGGTTATGGTACGCAAGAGACCACGGCTACACAATCAATTGCCATCCTCGATCTGAAGACGAATCAGATCGCCGACTATCCCGATAAGCGCTTTGGCGAACAGGTACACCAGAGCTATTTCCTCGGCCTGGTATTCGGCTCGGACGGGAAGCATCTCTACGCCTCTGTGGGTTCGATTACAGATCCTACGGGAGAGAAGGCGGGAGACACCGGCAATGGAATTGCGGTCTACAGCTTCATCGACGGTAAAGTTGGGCCTCAGCGGTTCATCGCTATCGAGCCGCAAACTCTTGCGGCCGGAAAGAGAGTTGCGATCGGTTTGCAGAAGACGCCGCCGGGAACCGCGATCCCTTATCCCGCGGGGCTGGCGCTGATTTCCAACGGAGGGCACGATCGGCTCTTGGTGGCGGACAACCTTTCTGACAACGTTCTGCTGCTGGATGTGGCAAGCGGCAAAGTGATTCACCGTTTTGATCTGAGCACGAACAATCTCGTTCCATCTTCTTTTCCATACACAGTGGTTGCCACCCGAGACGGACGACGCGCATGGTGCAGTTTGTGGAATGCGTCGAAGGTAGCGGAGCTGGATCTGGTCACGGGTAAGGTCGTGCGGTGGATCAAGCTGAAGGAGCCAGAAGATCTAATTGCGCCCGGCTCGCATCCCACGGCGCTGCTGTTAAGCCCGGATGAGAATGTGCTCTACGTAGCTCTATCGAATGTGGACGCGGTTGCTGCAATTACAACTCGAAGCACCCGGACGGTTGCACTGCTCAGCACTGCCGTCCGTAGTCAAGAGTATGGTGGAAGTTATCCCAGCGCTCTGGCTCAGTCGGTTGACGGCAAACGGCTGTTCGTGACCGACTCCTCCTTGAACGCGGTAGCTGTGTTTGACACCTCTAGCGTACTCAGAAATGGCTCGATCGAACTGACGGCAAACCCTCCCGCGACAGACTCTAGCGCGCTACCCCCTCTGGGTTTCATCCCGACCGACTGGTATCCCAGCGCCCTGGCGATTCATGGCAACGATCTTTTCATCGCCACTGCCAAGGGCCAGGGCACTGGTCCAAACTCCGGGATGGGCAAAACCTCGTATGAGGTCAAACATCACGGGCATCCGTACATTCCTACGCTGCTGCGGGGCTCGATCGCGCGGCTGAATGTTCCCTCAACGCTCGACAAGCTCGACGACTACACTCGCACCGTCGAGCACGACAACCTTCTGCACAACGATCCGGGAAAGATCCAGTTCGCCGGCGGCAAGAATCCCATCAAGCACGTGATTTACGTAATCAAAGAGAACCGCACTTACGACCAGATCCTGGGAGATTTGAAAGTGGGTGATGGAGATCCGTCACTCACGATGTATGGCACCGATATCACGCCGAACGAACACAAATTGGCGTTGCAATTCGGCGTGCTGGACAATTTTTACGACAGCGGCGAAGTTTCCGGCGACGGACATCTTTGGTCGACCGCTGCCATCACCAGCGACTACAACGAAAAAACCTGGCAGATCGCGTACCGCGGGAAGGAACGAACCTACGACTTCCAGGGCACGGTCGCCGACGAATTTCCGCTCGACCATAAGCAGCCGGACATCGATGATCCCGGCACCGGTTTTCTCTGGGACAACGTGGCTCGCCACGGGCTTACTTACCGTGATTATGGGGAATACGTGAGCACCGCGTGGTGCAACAAAATCCGCAAGACGGCGTCGCCGAAGCAAGGAACTCCTTCCGCTCAGGAAGAGCCTTGCCCGCGCACCGAACTGCAGCAGGGAGATGCTTTGCCGACGAATGTCGGGGACCCGCATGGCGGGGCGAGTCCGTATCCTTGGGACGTGCCTCTGTTCAAGGGTGTGAAGGCCACGAAGGCGGTGCTGCGCGATCACTTCGATGCGCTTTTTCCTGATTTCAACACGGACTATCCCGACCAGCTTCGCGCCGATGAATTCCTCAACGAGTTCGCCGCATATACGCGGGCGCGGGAGTCGAACGAAAGCCAGGACTTTCAATTGCCGCGATTCGTGCTGCTTTATCTTCCCGACGATCACACGGGTGGGACGCGTCCCGATCGGCCGCGACCCGCGGCCTCGGTGGCGGACAACGATCTGGCGCTCGGGCGGGTGGTTGATGCAGTCTCGCATAGTCTTTACTGGGAGGACACCGCCGTCTTTGTCCTGGAAGATGATGCGCAGGACGGTGGCGACCACGTCGACGCTCACCGATCAATCGCCTTCGTCGTGAGCAAATATTCCCCGGGAAACCCGGCCGCGCCTTACGTGGATCACCGTTTCTACACGACGGTGAACATGATCCACACCATGGAGACGCTGCTGGGCTTGCCTCCCATGAATCAGAACGATGCTTACGCGCCGGTAATGGGGCCCATGTTCACCGGTGCGGGCGACCAGCCCGCGTTCAAAACGGATTATCGCAATCTGAAGAACGGTCTCATCTATGAGGTCAACCGGCGCGATGCCCAGGGTGCCAAAGAATCGGTGAAGATGGATTTTTCGCGACCTGATGCCGCCGGAGCGGCCCGGCTCAATAAGGTTTTGTGGCACGACCAGAAAGGCGACACACCCGTCCCCGCGCCGAAACACACGGTGTTTCCGCCTGGAAGCGACTAAGAACCGGAAAGCCGAATTCTCGCGAATCCGGAATGGGAAAAAGCTGAGCAAAATTACCAGACCGGGACTCCCTCCGTTGTGAACCAATTTTATTTCTTGCCGATAGATCCGTCATGAGCACCGCTATGCGAGAAATACGGTCTGCGGTGATGATTCTGGTGGAAGTGTCGTGGGCGGACGAAAATGGATCCGTTAAGAAAATTCCTGCGCGCATGGAGGACAGGTCTGCCAGCGGGGCATGCATACGGGTCAATACGCCGATCCGAGTGGGATCGAAGCTGAGAATTCAGTGGCGCTTCGATGAGTTCTCGGGGATTACGAAGTACTGCCGCGCCGATGGACGAGAATTTCTCGTCGGCATTCTGCGGGACAAGAGTTCAACTCCTGACCCCCCGGCCGGGGATGATACACCGCAGCTCGCCGGGGGGAAAGAATCGAGTCTGCCCGTGCCGGCCGTTGAAAGCCAAAGTTTTCGGGAGAAGAAAGAAAGCATACCGCCCCAGAATTCCCTGGCTGAAGCGCAAGTGCAGAGAGAGACCGTAATAGTCAACGCTCGCTCGGATCGCATCCTTGCGACCGGCGTGGGTCACGAAATGGAGAACCGGCATCGGCACCGCATTTCACGACTGCGAGGCTCCAAAGTTCTTCGACGGACGGAAGTCCGAGCAAAACAGCCTTCCACGGAAAGGGAAGGCGACAAAGAGAGGCAACCTATGAAACGCAAATGGCTCGAACTGGCACCCTGGCACAACAAGCAGGAGGGCCCCACCGTGAGCGGTGAAGTATATAGCGAAGCAGGGGGTGGCGGCGAGCGCACGGGCGAGAGCGCGAAGGAAGTTGTGGGACCCCGTATCTCCTGGTCTGCGGCGAAGCCTGCTGCGGATCTAAATTTGAGCGTCGGGTCCAGCGCTCCGGTGGAACTGTTACCCATGGAAGATATTTACGCGGCGGCCGGGATCACGAATCCGCGCGGGGGATACAGCGTGAACAAAGTGGTGGACATGCTGCACAGCGAACACATCCGGGATCTGTCCACGGAGATGAAGCGGGCTGCGGTGCTGATGGCTCTGGATGCGGCGGGAGTGACCATCGGACAGATTCAGCAGGACGCCAAAACGCGCCAGAATGCCTTAGATGCCTACGAGGCCGAACAGCGGAAACAAGCAGATGCGGAGTGGGCACGCAAGGCGGAAGAGAATATACAGATTCAGTCGGATCTGGAGCGCGTGAAAGCTCAATACATGGCGCGCATTGCCCGTAACGAGGAGGCAGTGGCGCGGGAGAAAGCCAAATTCGAAAGTTGGCAAGCGACGAGGAAGCAGGCGAGCGCGAACATGAAAGAAGCGGTGGATCTCTGTTTGAAACCGACATCCGCAGAGCCGGACAGTGCCTTGCTGGCAAAGGCGGCCGCCGTAGGCGCGGCTTGCGAAGCCGGTTAATTCTTCCACCCCGACCGAGCAGGGCGAAAGCGTCTGAGGAAGAGTAACGGGACCATTGGGAAATCCCTGCCCGCGGACTCAATTTGGCCTCTGCTGGTCTGGGCTTTACACTAAAAGAGTGAAGATTGCGCTCGGCCAAATCAACCCCACCGTTGGAGATTTCTCCGGCAACGCTGCCAAGATAATCGAGTTTTCCCGTCGCGCCCGCGCGGGCGGTGCCGGCCTCATCTTGTTCCCAGAGTTGTCAGTGTGCGGTTATCCGCCCCGCGATCTGGTGGAGCGGGCATCATTTGTTGCTCGCAATCGAGAGACTGCCGAAAAGATTGCAAACGAAACGCGAGGCATTGGCGTGATCTGCGGGCTGGTCACTCCCGCGGAATCGGAAACTGGCAAGTCCGTCATGAATTCGGCCGCGCTCTTGCAGGACGGCAAAATCGCCTTTCTGCAGTCGAAGATGTTACTGCCCACCTACGACGTGTTCGATGAGATGCGGAATTTCGCGCCGGCAAAAAGCCAAAGCTTGTTTTCTCTCAGCGAGAACCGCGTCGCGCTTACTATTTGCGAGGATGCCTGGAACGATAAGCTTTTCTGGCCGAAGCGGCTGTACACAGTCGATCCTATCGACACGCTGGTACGGGCGGGTGGCAACATCGTATTGAACATTTCCGCGTCACCTTTCTGGATTGGCAAGCGGGAAATACGCCGCGACATGCTGGCTGCGATCGCTTGCCACCACAAGGTTCCGGTTGCGATGGTCAATCAAGTGGGCGGCAATGACAGCCTGATCTTCGACGGATCGAGCATCGTTCTCAACGCGGAAGGACAAATCATTGCGCAGGCCAAGTCCTTCGCAGAAGATCTGATCTGCTTTGACTCGGAAAGCCTGACCGGAGATCTCCACGATCAGATTGAAGGCGAAGAAGCGAGCGTGTACGCCGCTTTGGTGCTGGGGACGCGGGACTATATGCGCAAGTGCGGATTCCGGCAAGCGATTATCGGTCTCAGCGGCGGTATCGATTCGGCACTGACAGCTGTTATCGCTGCCGACGCGGTTGGGCCGGAGAATGTCATCGGTGTCGGAATGCCCGGACCCTATTCTTCGGCTGGTTCCATCGACGACGCGCGCGCGCTGGCGGAGAACCTTGGCATCCGCTTCGAATTGCTCTCGATCGATCGCGCGTTTGAAGCCTACCGCGAGACCTTGAAGGGAGTGTTCGCGGGCAGAAAAGAAGATACGACGGAAGAGAACCTGCAGTCCCGGGCGCGGGGCACGCTGCTGATGGCGCTCTCGAATAAGTTCGGCGCGATCGTGCTCTCCACCGGCAACAAGAGCGAACTGGGAGTGGGCTACTGTACACTTTACGGGGATATGGTGGGTGGTCTTGCGGTCATTTCCGATGTGCCGAAGACGTTGGTTTACCGGCTGAGCCGCTACATCAATTCGCTCCGACCGGTGATTCCCCAGGCCACTCTGGAGAAGTCGCCTTCGGCCGAATTGCGGCCTGATCAGAAAGATAGCGATTCATTGCCGCCCTACGAGATTCTCGATGCCGTACTCGAGGATTATGTGGAAGAGGCGCACTCGGTCGAGCAAATCGCCGCGGATCACGGGTTTGATCTCGAGGTGGTGCGGCGCGTAGTACGGATGGTCGACCGCGCGGAGTACAAGCGCCAGCAGGCGGCGCAGGGTATCAAGATTTCTTCCAAGGCTTTCGGATACGGACGCCGTTTTCCCATCGCCGCGAAAAGCGAAGTCTGACTTTCTCGGTGCGGGCCGGCTTCACATACGGTCTGCGATTTTAAAAATTGAAAGGAAAGCATGCAGTCTTTTCTCAAGTCAATTCTTTTGCTTCTACTAATCTGCGACCTGGTTGCCGCGCAATCCTCGACCGCCCCTAAAGCGAAGGACAAGCCGGCAACGGCGCCGGCCGTTAGTCTTCCATCGGAAGCCACGGTGGATTCGTTTATGCAGCAGACATTTGGGTACGAGCCGCAGGTGAGCTGGAAAATTTCAGCCATCAAGCCCGCGCCCGTTCCTGGGTTGGCTCAGGTTGACGTTGTACTGGCCACTCCCCAAGGCCAGCAACTAAGCCGGTTTTACGTTACGGCGGACGGCGAACACGCCATGGTGGGCGACATTATTCCTTTCGGCGCCAAGCCTTTTGCTCCCGTGAGAACTGTACTGGAGAAGGACGTCACCGGTCCGGCACGCGGACCCAAGGATTCGGCGGTCACGATTGTTGAATTCGGCGATCTGCAATGTCCGGCTTGCAAGGCGGCGCAACCGGGGATCGAGGCGCTGGTCGCGGCCGAACCGAGCGCGCGTTTTGTTTTTCAGAACTTTCCGCTCGAGATGCACAATTGGGCGGCAAAGGGGGCGGACTATGCCGAGTGTGTTGCTCAGGCTTCCAATGAGGCTTTTTGGAAGTTCATTGCAAAAACCTACGACGCGCAGTCCGATATAACGGCCGAGAATGCAGACGAAAAACTGACCGCGCTGGCCGATGCCTCCGGCGTGAAGGGTGCGGACATTGCCAGTTGCGCCAAGACTCCAGCGACTAAGGCTCGCGTGGAAGCCTCAATTGTTCTGGGTAAGTCTGTAGGTGTAAACAGCACACCCACTCTCTTTATCAACGGGCGCAGCATCGCAAACGTGAGTCAGGTTCCGGCTGACACCTTGAAGGCGTTGGTGGATTTCGCTGCGAAACAAGGAAAATAATGCAGGAGTCGGCGGGGCCGTCACTTCTCGGTGACCCAGATCGCGTCCGTCTTCCGGCTATGGTTGGCGACAACGTGCGGCGTGATGATGATGAGCAATTCGTCGTCTTCCTTCATTTTTGTATTGTCGGTCAGACCTTGACTTAGACCGGGCAGGGACTGAAGTCCGGGAATTCCGCTCATGGAATACTGATCGTTGGTGGTGATTTCGCCGGCAACTACCGCGGGCTCGCCATCACGAAGGCGTATGCCGCCCTCATATTCCTGGTTCGAAATTACGGGGACACCGTTCGAGCTGCTTCCGGTCAGCGAGCGCATCTGCAAGTTAAGCTTCATGCTCACTTCGCCATCGCCATGGATGACGGTGGTGGTCTTCAGATTTAATCCCAGATCTTCGTAACTAACCGACGGGAACGGAGGAACATAACTCTGATTTCCCAGCACCTGGGAAATCTGCGGCGAATTGTAGATGGGCGCGTAGGTAGCGTTCAGAATGGGATAGCGTTCTCCGATATGGAGAGTAGCTTCTTTGCCCTGCCCGGCGCGGAGAGTCGCACGGCTCACGCTGCGCGCCCACGATTCGTTGAGGGAAAGTGCTGCGGTGAAGTGATCCAGGCTTACTCCCGAGAAAGTGAGACCACCGCCGAACGTGGCCAGCGGCTGGCTGAATATGGAGCTGAATTGGCTCTGTAATTGGGCCAACAGACCGGAGAGCGCAGTGCTGCCTGCCTGGTTGATGCCTCCGGAGGAAATTAACTGATTCACGAGCGACTGGATGCTCTGCCCGCCCAAACCCGCCAGCGCGGCCACCGGAATGTTGTACATATTAAAAGTATTCGGGATGTGCAGACCGATTTCTCGCGTGAAGTTGTGGTCGACCTCGTAGACCTCGACATCGAGCGAGACCTGTGGAGGATCGCTCGTCAACTGCTGCAAAAGCTTGGTGCAGGCCGTCAAAGTCGACTGCGGTGCGCGCACTTCGAGGGATCCCAATTGGCCAGAGCTGATTTTCTGAAACTCGCAGATATTGCGAAGCGCCGTGACCATTTCCGTTGCCTCTTGCGCCGTGGCAGCGCCGGGCATTGCGAAGGTCGCGAGCGACATGCGGTCGAATTGCTTGTGGTTTTCAGGAGTATCAGCGGCCACCAGGAACTGGTGTGGGTCGAGAGCGGTCCACATGGTCTTGCTGACCCGGCAGGCCAGGTTGAGGGCGGTGAAGAAATCGACGTCATCCACAAAAAAACGCACTGATTTGGTCTGGACCGTATCGTCAAATTCAGCCGTCACTCCGTAAGCCAATGCCAGTTCAGCGAAGAGTCCCCGCACGTCGCCGCGATAATGAAACGTAGCCCGTTGAGGCTTGGGGTCCAAGTGGAGTTCCGTGGACTCGGCGACCAGCGACGGAAGGCCGCGAGGCGTGGGAGCGGCCATGTCGCGCAAGGCTTCGGCGAGACGCTGCTCGGTGTAGCCGTTGTCGGGATCGAGCTTCAGGGCGGAACGGAACTCGGCTGCAGCCGGCTCACGCTGGGCATCGGCCAGGTAGGCCTCGCCGCGGGCCGTGTGCTGGAACACTAACTGGGACTTCGCCACTTCACGTGCCGAAAAGAAATGCAGGTCCTGCGGAACCAGTCGCGACGCTTTATCGAATTCGGTGAAGGCTTCTTCAAAGTGCTTGTGCTCCTCCAGTTTCAATCCTCGGGCGTAGGCATTGCGGGCTTGTTTGAGATCGTTTTTGGAAGGCACGCAGTTGATGCCGCCCGGAACGCCATTCCCGCATGAGATCGCAGGAGGGTCCAGGGGAACGTCGTGGGCGCCAAACGCAGGAATGCTGGTGAGCGCAAGCAGAAGGCAAACCAGCAGAATGGATGGCGCGCAACGCATTCGGTTGATTCTACCCTGCCCGGGTGGTTTCCGCCGATAGCTCGGTAGTGCCGGGTACCTTCGGCTTGATATGACCCCACACGGACCGACCGGCGAACATAGAACGGTGGCGGAGGCGATTCTTGCGGCATGGGACAAATCAACTCAGCATCAACCGCTCGATGTCCCGAGCTTTGCCCGTCTTTTCATCGCAATCGATCACAACCGCGCATAGGCGGACGTCGCCGGTAGCCGCTTCGAAGCGCACGGGCATGCCGTTGAGGAACTTGTTGACGACCAGTTCTTTCTTGACCCCAATCACACCGTCATAGGGGCCGGTCATTCCAACGTCGGTCACGTACGCGGTACCCTGAGGCAAAACTCGTTCGTCCGCCGTAGGAACGTGCGTATGGGTGCCGACTACGGCGGTCACGCGGCCATCGAGATACCAGCCCATGGAAATCTTCTCTGAAGTTGCCTCGGCATGGAAATCGATCAGGACAATTTTGGCGTTAATGCTTTTCAAAAGCTGGTCGGCAACGCGAAAAGGATCGTCGTTCGAAGCCATAAAGACTCGGCCCTGCAGGTTGATCACAGCATACGGAGTTTTAGCCTTTTGTCCCTGGTAGAGGCCCCAGCCGGGCATGTCGGCTGGATAGTTGGCCGGGCGCAGAACCCGGCGTGCAGGTCCGTTGCCGTTGCCTTCGACCATCTGAAAGTAGTCGATGATTTCGCGCTTGTCCCAGACGTGGTTGCCGGTGGTGATGACGTCGATATTCAGCTCAAACAGTTCTTCGGCGAGCGCAGGCGTAATGCCGAAACCGGCGGCAGAATTCTCGCCGTTGGCAATGATCAAGTCGATGGCCTGATCGCGGACAATGCCGGGCAGCCGGTCTTTGACGATGGCGCGGCCCGGACGTCCGAAAATGTCGCCGATGAAGAGAATTCGCATGCAGGGCAGAGTTCGATGGTAACACGCGGAGATTGCAGCTTTTCGCAACGGAATGTGGCCGCTCTACGAGCGCCGCCAGCCTTCATTTGGCCAAATCCGCCGTCCGCAGAAAGTCGTAGTTTCCCGCGGGATTCAGCTGCAGATTGTGGACGCGCTTGTTGTGGACAAGAACGTTATCCAGATACCAGAGGTCGATGTAGGGCAGTTCCTCGGCGAGGATGAGTTGCAGTTCGGCGTAGGTCGACTTGCGCTTCGACTGGTCGACTTCGCGACGCGCCTCGTCGATCAGGGCGTCGACTTTCGGGTTGGAATAGTAGCCACGATTGGCGCCGTTCGGAGGAAAGCGCGACGAGCTGAAACACAACGAAAAAATATCAGGGTCTTCGTTGCCGCCGATCCAGCGCAACCCGTAAAGCTGGAATGCACCATGGGTCACGTCCGAAAAGAAGGTTCCGAACTCGAAGCTACGAATATCGAGTGCGATCCCGACCTCGCGCAACTGTTGCTGCATTACGGCGACCATAAGGCGAGTGTTTTCGTCCGTAGAAGTCTTCATCGTGATATGGAAGCGAACTCCGTCCACTTCGGGATAGCCCGCGGTATCGAGCAGCTGGCGTGCCTTGATAGGATCGTGGTCGTAGGTTGGCACGTTGTCGTTGTACGCCCAGCTTTGCGGGGGAAGCACGCTGCGGGCTGGTTGTGCCTCGCCGCGCCACAGGTAATCGATCATCGGCCGGCGGTCGAGAGCATAAGCAATGGCTTGGCGCACGCGCACGTCTTTTAAAATCGGGTCGCGCACGTTGAATCCCAGATAAGCCAGCCTGGTACCGGGAGCGGACTCGACTGCGAGTGACGGCTCCCTTCGCAGGGTTAGCACCGTATCGGGCGGGAACGACCCATTGATGATGACATCGCCGCTGCCCTTACGAAGTTCAAGAGCCTGTGTGGTGGCGTCGGGCACGATGGCAAAACGCACGCGGGAGAGCTTCGGCCTCTCGCCCCAATAGTTACCATTACGTGCCACAACAACTTCTTTATCGATTTCGGCGCTGACGAACCGGAACGGTCCCGAGCCGATGGGAGTGCGTGAAATCTCTTCTCCGCTACCGAAGGGCACAATACCCATCGCGCCATCCGAGAGATTCCACAGTAAAGCCGCATCGGGTTCCTTCATGCGTAAGACAACGGTGAAGTCATTCGGCGCGTCAATGCGATCGACGAAGCGATAGGCGGCGGCCTTTGCGCTGCGGATTTTTCCGGCGATGAGAGAATCGAGGGTCCACTTCACGTCGCGCGACGTAAGGGAACGTCCGTCATGAAACTTGACGCCGTGATGGAGATGAAAGATGTAAGTCAGAGGGTCGGGAATCTCCCAGCGCTCGGCGAGTCCAGGGGCAACATCGAGGTTGTCGCCGCGCGAAAGGAGATCGTCAAAGATCAGATTGTCGATGCGCTCCGACTGTGCGTCGACTCCGATTCGGGGATCGAGATTCGTCGGGCTCGATTCGATCAGCATCACCAATGTGTTCGGGTCGGGGTTGCTGGAGCATGCGAGCAGACAGCTAACCATGACCAATGTGATGAATGAGAAGAGGGTCTTGCGGCGCATCAGCGGCAGTCCTTGCACATCTGATGAAGGGTGTTCACGGTTTTCCAATTGCGAGTGGTGGTTACCACAGACAACACGCGGTCCAAAGGAGTCTTCCACAAACTGCTTTTAGATACTCCATTCGGAAGATAAAGATAAACCGCATTGCCGACGTAGCGGGATTGATCCGGAGCTTTAGTCAGCTCCGCCAGCTTTTTCAGGCCGGCGGTGGCAGGCGACTCGGACAGAAAAGCAACATGCAGCTTTTCGTGATCGATCCCCGGCTGCTTCAGGAATGGATTGTTGGTGATTGTGGTTTCAATTTCCGCGCCGGTTCGTAAGATAACGGAAACGGAAAAACCAAAGTCGCGGAGAATAGCTTGTTCGATCCGACTGGAAAGTCCGGCAGGGGAGAGCTTCGGTGCTTGGAAAACTACATTTCCACTTTGGATGTAGGTTTTCACTTGCGAGAGACCCAGCGCTTCGAGGGATGAACGAAGAAGGTCCATTTTTATTTTCTTGTTCCCACCCACATTGATTCCGCGCAGCAGTGATACGTAAATCGCCATATTTCGAGAATTCTGGTGCCACTCTTGTCTTAAGGATACGAGATTTTACCAAGCACCGCCGCACGTTTCGCTCCCGTTGCGGAGGGCATGTTGGATGGGCGACGGAGCCAGGTTTCATGCGCCAGGACGGCGAAGGCAACAGCCTCTTTCGCCGCCGAAGGCAAGCCGAACTCGTCGGAAAATCGCAGGCGCAAGCCGAGGGGTGCGAGTTCGTTCGTCAACATTTCAACGAGCGTTGAGTTTTTGGCTCCGCCTCCGGAGAGGATCATTTCCGCGAAGGCGGGCTTCCGGCGAGGAAGTGATTTCTGCGCCGCGTAACGTTGCACCGCATCGGCAATCGAGTGGGCGGTTAGCGCGGTTGCGGTGGCCACTATGTCTTGTTTTCGGCAATGCCTGCATCGCCGCAGCAAGTCGCGGGTGAACTCGCGTCCGAATTCCTCGCGGCCAGCGGTTTTAGGAGGAGTTCTGCGGAAAAAATCCCGGCGTAGCAATTCGCGCAGGACTTGAGGAAGAATTTTTCCGGAGGCTGCGATTCTTCCGCCACGGTCGAAGGGCTGGCCGAAGAGCTTTTCGGTGATGGCATCGATCACCATATTGCCGGGGCCGGTATCGAAGGCAACGACTTCGTCGAGCGCGGCGTGTGCGGGGATCGCGGTAAGGTTGGCGATGCCGCCGATGTTTTGCACGATTCTTCCGATATGCGTGTCGCGAAAAAGCGCGTAATCGAGGAAGGGGACGAGCGGCGCGCCTTTGCCTCCAGCCGCCACGTCAGAGGGACGAAAATCTGAGACGACGGGAACGCCCACCCGAGCTGCAACGATTGCGGCTTCGCCTGTCTGCCAGGTGGCCGCGACCTTGCGGCCCAGGAAACGCAGCGGCTCGCCTTGGTGATAGAGCGTCTGCCCGTGGCAGCCGACCAGGGTCGCCTTTACGTGGAATTGGCGCTCGGTGGCTAACACCGCGTCGGCGTAGAGTTCTCCCAGGAGGAAATTCAGGCGAGAGAGATCGGCCACACTTGCGCGCGGAGCGTTCATTGCGCCAATCACCGCCGACCGAACCTTCTTCGGGTAAGAATATTCCGCGTGGCCGAGCAATTTAAAACTCGTGCGGGCGAGTTGCAGTGGGCCGAGAGTGGCCTCCATCCGAAGCAGAGCCACATTGATCCCGTCGGCGGAGGTTCCGCTCATTACCCCGGCAACTACCATGGCTTTCTTTGTCATGCTCGCGGCCGCATACTTTCTTTGCGGCCATTCTCAGCGCGGATCAGACTTTGCAACCGCACCTGCTCGCCGAATTCCCACAGCTTTCGAGAAAGCTTCTCGAGCGCAGCGCGGGAAGGAGCTTTCGTTACCCGCAAGATTCGCACGGACTTCCTTTTGAATGCCCGGACTCGATGCGCCGATTCGGCCACGCGCTTGGCGAACTGAGAGTCACGCTCGGTTTCCTTAACCAATGCGTCATGGGCTTGTGTGACGTAATCTTCGCGGTGGCAGACGAGGCACAGATCTCCTCCGGCGCGAATGTGCTCGACGGCAGCGTTGCCCACCGGCGCCGCCGACAAGACCGCGCCCATTTCCAGATCGTCGGACACGATCAGGTTGCGATAGCCGATGCGTTTGCGCAGGATACCGGCGATCCACTTCTTCGAAAGCGAAGCCGGAGTTTTATCGTGGGTCACAGCCGGATACGTCGCGTGCGAGATCATCACCATCGGCAGCTGCGCGCGCAGCATGCGGTAAGGAAGCAGATCTTCGGACCAGAGCTTGTTTAGGGACTTCAGAATTACCGGTAGCTTGTGATGGCTGTCGAGCTTGCCTTCGCCGAGACCAGGGAAATGTTTGCCGCATCCCAACACGCCGGCGGCGCGAAGGCCGGCGAGAAACTCGCGAGCGTAGGCGACACTCTCGCGCGGGTTTGCCGAGACTGAACGCGAACTCATTACGCTGCGCGACGCTTCGAAAGCCAGGTCGAGCACGGGAGCGAAATCGACGTTGAAGCCCAGGGCGCGGCAGTTCTCTCCGATGACCTGGCCATGCTTGCGGAAAAGACTGCGATCGCCAGAGGAGAATACATCCGCGGCAGATGGCGCTGGGCCGAGTACGTCGCGAAACCGGTCGACGCTGCCGCCTTCCAGGTCGACGCAGGTAAACAGCGGAGCCGAGACGCATTTTTGGCAATCGCGCAGGAGGCGCCGGGTTTGGTCAGGGCTCTTGATATTGCGCGCGAATAAAATCACGCCTGCGGGCTGCAGTTGGGTGAGCAGGGACCTGAGGCGCGACGTGATCTCGGTGTCGTCGAAGCCGACAATCAGAAGCTGGCCCGGGTCGCGCTTCAATCCGGCTTTCTTTGCTCTGATCGTCATCTCAGATTTCTTTCTTCAATTCCGCGAGCAGATTCAGCGCCTCCAGCGGCGTAAGCCGGTTCAAGTCTACCGCGCGCAGCTTCTCGAGAACTGGTTGTGAGAGCGGCGTGAAGATGGTCAGTTGCGTCGGCGGAGGAGACGCTCCCGGCGAGAGATGACCGGTGAGTTCGCGTTCCGCCGATTCGTGTTCGGTTAGCACTTCGCGGGCCCGCGTGATGACTTCGTTCGGCAAGCCTGCCAGCTTGGCGACTTCGATGCCATAGCTGCGGTCGGCCGCGCCGGGCTCGACTTTGCGCAGGAAGACGATGCCGCCGCCGGTTTCCTTTACGGAGACGTGATAGTTCTTCACCCCCGGAAGTTTTTCGGCCAACTCTGTCAGCTCGAAATAGTGAGTAGCGAACAGAGTCTTGGCGCGCACGTTGGCGTGCAGGTACTCGATAGCAGCCCAGGCGATCGCGAGGCCGTCGTAGGTGGAAGTACCGCGCCCTACCTCGTCGAGCAAGATTAGCGAGCGTGCGGTTGCGGTATGCAGGATGGCTGCAGTTTCGGTCATCTCGACCATGAAAGTAGAACGTCCCCGGGCGAGATTATCGCTCGCGCCAATGCGGGTGAAGACGCGATCCACCAGGCTAAGGCGCGCCGAGCGTGCGGGAACGAACGAGCCGATTTGCGCGAGGATCACGATTAGAGCCGTTTGGCGCAAATAGGTGGACTTGCCACCCATGTTCGGTCCAGTCAGCAGAAGGATGTTGTGCGTTGAAGCGTTCAGATATAGATCGTTGGGGACAAAGCGCTCGCTGCCTCCGGCCAATTCCTGCTGCTCAATCACGGGATGGCGGCCCTCGACTATTTCGAGATCGCCTGCTTCTCCGTTAGCCGGTGCGATCAACTGCGGCCGGGTGTAGTTTCGCAGCGCCGCGATGTGAGCCATCGACGCCAGCACATCTACTTCGGCCAGCGCCAGTGCTGTCTGGCGGATGCGCTTGGCCTCAGCGGCGATTGCAGAGCGCAATTCCATAAACAGGCGGCGCTCGATTTCGACAATCTTCTCCTGCGCGTCAAGAATCTTCGCTTCGTACTCTTTCAGTTCGGGAGTGGTGAAGCGCTCGGCACCCACCAGGGTCTGTTTGCGTTCATAATCCTGCGGGACTAGGTGCAGATTCGGCTTCGACACTTCAAGGTAGTAACCGAAAATGGAGTTGAACTTGACCTTGAGCGAAGTGATCCCGGTGCGGCCTCGCTCACGCTGCTCGATCTGCGCCAGTACTTGCTTGCTGTTGCGCGAGAGTTCACGGAGTTCATCGAGGTCGCGATCTACGCCCGCCGCGATGACGCCGCCGTCGGCAAAGTTCAGCGGAGGCTCAGGGACGATGGTTTTTTCGATGCGGCCGCGCAGATCGGCAAGTTCGTCGAGCGATCCGTGTAGAGTTCGCAGCCGCTCCGCCGCTAGTTTTGATAACCCCGACTTGATTGCCGGGATTCTTGCCAGCGAGGAAGCCAGAGCCAATACATCCCGCGGATTTGCGGTCTCGAGCGTAACGCGGCTCAACAGTCTTTCCAGATCGAGGACTCCATCGAGCGCGCGACGCAATTCCTCGCGAGCGATAGTCTCCTTCACGCCAGCTTCCACGGCGTCGAGGCGCGCATTGATCTCCGACAGATCGAGTGACGGGCGCAGCAACCACGCCCGCAACAGACGCTTGCCCATGGGAGTAACCGCGGCGTCGATGGTGCGAAACAGCGTCACACCTGCGTCCGTTCCGGCAAAAAGCGGCTCGATCAGCTCCAGATTACGCACCGTGACTGCGTCGAGCACGAGACAATTCTGACGCTCGTACCAGCCGATGCGGTCGACGTGCGTGAGGGATCCGCGTTGCGTGGATTTCACGTAGTAGAGAATCGCGCCAGCAGCGGCGGCCGCAGCGGTGCGACCGGCGAGGCCAAATCCTTCGAGAGACAGAACGCCGAAATGATTCTCCAGCAACGGAATGGCATGATCGGGTGAGAAAATCCAATCGTCGAGGGGAGTCTCGGTACAGGCTGCTCCCGATCCCCGGCGCCGGGGAAATTGAGCTCTAGTGGTATTAGCGTCGAACAGGGGAGCGGATGACCCATACAACAGTTCCTTCGGCCGCAGTTGCTCCAGTTCTTCCTGCACGCGGCGGAGCGCTCCTTCGCCTGAGAACTCTGTCGCGCGGAATTCTCCGGTAGAGAGATCCAATGCAGCGAAGCCAACGCCGTCGCCAACCTGTGCCAGCGCCGCCAGGAAGTTATTTTCTTCCGAGCCCAGCAGGGAATCCGCAGCCGTACCTGGTGTGACGACCCGCGTCACTTCGCGCCGCACCAATTTGGTGCCGATCTGCTTCCGGGCCAGCCGTGGATCCTCCATTTGCTCGCAGATGGCCACCTTGAAGCCCTTGCGGATCAGTTTGCCAATGTAGCCTTCCGCGGCGTGATGAGGAACTCCACACATAGGTACGGCGATGCCTTTTTCTTTGTTGCGCGAGGTCAGAGTGATCTGCAGTTCTTTCGCGGCCACGACGGCATCGTCAAAGAAAAGCTCGTAGAAGTCGCCCAGGCGGAAGAACAATAGGGCGGTGGGATGTTCTTTCTTGACGGCGGCATATTGCCGCATCAGCGGAGTGGACGGCTCGGTCATTCTCGTGGTCGGCAGCGGGCTTGGCGCGGATTATAACAAAGCTGAATTCGACCCTCTGTGCGCCCACGCAAGTTGTAATCTTGAAATCGTAGTTGACGCAGGTTCTTCCCCGGTGTTTAGCTGAACCATGGAACTGCGCAAGGATCCCATTACTCGTTCCTGGGTTATCACCGGCGACAACCCGGTCGAGCACAGCCCGCGCCCCGAAAGTGCCTGCCGTTTCTGTGCGGACGCCCCCAATCCCACGCAGGTCATCTCCGCCGCGCCCAGTGCGGGGGCATGGTCAGCGCGGTCGATGGTGCATCCCACTCCGCTTTATCACATCGAGGGTGAACCGAGCCGGCGCGGGGATGGCATTTATGACCGAATGAGCTCGGTGGGCGCTCACGAAGTATTGGTGGAGAATCCGAGGCATGACCGGCATTTGTGGAATGCCAGCGACGATGAGATTGGACAGTTCCTGCGACTGGCTGCCGAGCGCATCCTGGACCTCAAGCGCGATCCACGGATCAAGTACGTGAGCTTCTTTAAAGACTACGGTTCCAATGCGGGACAGGAGTTTAGCCATCCTACGTCGCAGATCACGGCCACCACCTTCGTGCCGCGACGCGTGCTGTACGAACTGCGGGCGGGGCGTGAGTATTACATCAGCAAGGAACGGTGCGTGTTCTGCGACATCCTGACGCAGGAGGAGCGCCAGGCGGCGCGTGTGATTGAGGCGCGTGGTGATTATGTTGCCATCGGCCCGTTTGCTCCGCGCGTCCCATATGAGAGCTGGATTCTGCCGCGGAATCATGAGGCGTCGTTTGAGCGCACGGGGCTGTCCAAGCCGGGGCTGCGAGTGAATCTGGCGGCGCTTTTGCGCCGCACCCTGCAACGGGTGCGGACATTCACGGAAGACTTTCACCTGGTGCTGCACACCTCACCTAACAGCCTGCATCCCTCGAAGACGCTCGGATACTGGAAGACCATCGACGACGACTATCACTGGCACATTGAGATCATGCCGGTGCTCGCCACCAAGGCGCGGTCTTATACATTCAAGGAAGTGTATTACTCGCCTGTGAGTTCGGAGACGGCCGTAAGGCAGATGCGAGAAGCGAAGATTGACGGCTGAGGCATCGGCGAATAGGAAATTAGGCTCCGCCTAAGGCCTGCCTCCGGATCGGCGCAATATCCGGCTGACTTCACTGTTATTTCGGGCGAGAGCCCAAGTGAGGGCCGTATAGCCGTTCCGGCTGCGGAGGTTTATGTTCGCACCGGCTGAGATTAGCGCTTTCACCAAGTCCGGGCTCGCCTTGGGATTTTGACAGGCGAGGATCAGAGCCGACTGCCCGCCTTGATCCAAAGCATTAACGTTAGTGCCGGAGGTATCTGAGAGCAACTGCTGCACAGTTTTCAAGTCGCCTTGCACCGCGGCGCGCATGAGAGGCGTCTCATCAGGATCCTCAAGCGTGTCACCGCCGCTCCCGAGTGCAACCGGCCAGGCGACGGGAATTATTTTTGTGACTTTAACGCTGACCTCGCCATTCATCTTCTGCCAGTCGTTGAGTTTGAAATAATTGTGCAACAGAGGCTGAATCTCGACTTCAACGATCGATCGCAGCACCCAACTTCTCACGGGCCGCCATGTGCCTGCAGCGTCGTCCCAGGCTTGCAGGCGAAAAACGTTGAAGCCGTCGGCGGAGTTCCATTCGAAATGCGCCTCAACGTTTCGAGTGAAGCCTTCAGGGGCTACCCACACCACTGCGCAGGCCACCAGCAGAGCGGCTACGGCGTATGGCCAGGAGCGGCGGCCAGACAGGCGCGATACGACAACGGCGAGGGCGCCAATCAAAGCCAAAAACGTTACCAAAAAGCCGGAGCCGGTAAGCACTTCAGCTGCGACGTTCCACCAGTGCACCCGCCAATCGAGAAAGCCCCCTTCATCGATGTGCCAGAACGGATTGAGCCAGAGGAACGTCAGGCCAAGGATAAAGAGCGCGATGCCCGTCTCCAGACCGCTGATGACCCAACTCGCGCGACGCATGTGCCTGGCTGTTGGAGTGAGCACGAATGTCTACCGGACAGATGAGTATAGACACTGTGAAGAAGCATAAGGGAATCAAAACTGAGAGTTGTGGTCGGGAAGAACCTTGCCGATTACGCCCCGGTGACGGTTGCGCGCGAGGCAACATTGCTTTCGCTTAGGAGTTTGCTCGCCGCTTCAGGCTCGAGCGGAGGCGAGAAGAGATATCCCTGGCCCAGGTCGCAACCAAAGTCGCGCAGTCTTTCCAGGTGCTTTGCCGTTTCAATACCTTCTGCAATGATTTTCAGCTTCAACTTATGCGCCAGCAGAATGATGAGCTCGACTGTGTCGCACGTTCCACGGTCCGCCAGCATTTCGTTTACCAGGGTTTTGTCGATCTTCAAGGCTTCCACCGGAAATTGCCGCAACCCGCTAAGAGAGGAGTGTCCCGTTCCGAAGTCATCCAGAATCACTCCAATTCCCATGTGCTTCAGGTAGGAGAGAACGGTGACGGTAAGTTTCGGATCGGCCGCCGCCACCTTTTCCGTCATCTCCAGCTGCAGGCGCGAGGGTTCCACGCCGGTCTCGCGGATGGCCCCTTGCAGCTCGTTGACAAAGCGGGCATCGGCGAATTGCTTGGCCGAGAGATTTACGCTTACGGTCACAGTTGCCATCGCAGGATGCTTGTGCGTCCAGGTTTGCAGCTGCTTGCAGGCTTCGAGAATGAGCCAGTGTCCGGCGCCGGACAACAATCCCGTGTCCTCGGCCGCCTCGATGAAACGGTAGGGTGAGATCAGGCCTTGCTCGGGGTGCTGCCAGCGAAGCAGGGCCTCGAATCCGACAATCTGCTTGGTCGCAAGATGCACGATGGGGTGGTAGAGCACACGAAACTGCTGGAGCTCGATGGCCTCTCGCAGCTCGGCTTCCAGCTTGAGCCGATTCACAGCGCGCGTGTGCATGGCTTCATCGAACACTTCGCAGCGGGATCCACCCAGAGCTTTGGCGCGGCGCATGGCAACGTCTGCGTCCTGCAGCAGGTCTTCGGCCCGAGCGTGCGTCGTGGCGCTCACGGCGATCCCGACGCTGGCGGATGTGCGCACTTCGCGGCCTTCGACCAAGAACGGCTCCGCTACGGCGGAGAGAATTCGCTTCGCGACTCGCATCGCGTTGCTCGGATCGGCCACGTCTTCCAGCAGGATGGTGAATTCGTCTCCTCCCATTCGGGAGAGAACGGCGTTTCTGCTGGTAACCTGGTTTTGCGAACGCGAAACCGTGTCTTCGTCTCGAAGGTCGGCCTCAATGCGGCGGCCGATTTCGACGATCACCTGGTCGCCGACCGCGGGGCCCATGGTGTCGTTGAATGCTTTGAAACCATCCAGGTCGACGAACAAGACGGCATACTGGCGATTGGGGCTGCGTTGGGCACGTTCAAAGAGCTGCTGCAGCCGATCGAGGAAGAGACGCCGGTTGGGTAAGCCAGTGAGATTATCGTGAAAAGCGTTGTGCTCCGCTTGTTGTTCCGCTCGTTTGCGCTCGGTGATATCGCGATTGACGATGACCAGTTTGGCGACTTCGCCCTTCTCGTTCCGGATGGTGCCGGCAATCGATTCTAGAACTCGCCAGGTTCCATTCCTATGACGGATGCGATATTCGAGTTTTCGGCCGACTCCGGTGCTGCGCGCTTCGCGAGCGGCTTCTAGAACCTTGAAGCGATCGTCGGCGTGGATCTGGTCAAAGGCTGAAGTCTCGCCTAGTTCCGCAGCCGAGTAGCCCAGTACTCGCTTGTACGCCGGGCTGTTATAGAGGCGATTGCCTTTGACGTCCACCAACGCGATCATGTCGGCGGCGTTTTCGGTGACGATCTGAAACAATTCTTCGCGCTTCTTCGACTCAAGGCGAATACGGTAAATGCGGATCTCCTGGTAAACGATGGCGGCGGCTAAGACGCCGAGTGCGATCCATTGCCAGTGTCCCATCATGACGAAAGAACTCGTTCAAGAGGAATATCGGCGGATCGGGGCAAGAAACTTAGTGCAATATCAGCCAGAGGTGAACCTTAGGTACGCGAACTGTTCTCAACCAGATGGGCCGGGCGGGACAAACCTCGGAGGAGAGCTCATAATGTCGGCATGTGTCCCGATAAGACCCTACGGCGCCTGAAGACTTACGCCGGCACCCAGGGGTACGTTTACCAGTACTATTTTGTCGGGAAACGGGGAGCCCTAGCCGATGATCCCGAAGCCCCAGCCACGGAATTTGTCTTCGATGTCACCTCCGATCGCAAGCTCACCTACGCCGTAAGTGTGTTCCTGCCGGACAAATCGGTGAACGTTTGGGCCTCGGTACATGGGCGTCCGCTGACCGATGCCGAACAGTACGCTGCGGCCAAGCTTCGCCTTTTCCGGGCCTTCGACGAACTGGAGGATGTGAAGGCAGCGGGGCGGCGGCTAGTCATTGACGAGGGTGTGCTGGAGGAAACGCTGGCTAGCCTAGGAGTGGACTAGAACTGGCAACGCCTCCTATTGAGCTTGCTCGGCTACCTTGGTTGGCGGCTGAATCTCGCGGGCGCGGGCGATCAGCTTCTTTAGTTTGCCTTCGATGGACGCATCCCCGATATGTTCGTCCTGCAATGCGCCATCGGCGTCGATGGTGAAAGTGTGCGGAATTGCTTCCACGCCAAACATCTTCGCGATTGGTCCGGTGAAACCGCCATCGCGGTATTGCGGCCAAGTCATTTCATTCTTGACGACAAATTCTTTCCACTTCTGCTCGTCGCTATCGAGGCTCACACTAAGCACCACGAGCGGCTGCCCCTGGAACTTTTTCGCGATCTCCCGCATGTGCGGTAGAGCCTCGCGGCAGGGGCCACACCAGGTGGCCCAGAAATCGATCAGCACGACCTTCCCCGTTAGATCGTCCATCGAAATCCGTTGTCCGTCCGCCGTCGTAACCACAAAGGCGGGGGCCATTCTGGCGCGGGCGAGTTCGGGTTGGCTGATGTAGCGTAGCGCGCGCTGTCGGTCAGGACTGTCCTCGGGCCTCATCTTTACGAATTCTTCGAATCGGGCTTTGGCGGCGTCGTCCTGCTTGAGGTGTGCCAACGCCTGCCCGTCGGCAAAAATCGCCCCGGGAAATTTCTGCACCGCTGCCAATGCCTTGGTTAACTCATCGTGGGCGCGGGAGAAGTATTCGTCCTTATGCCGTTCGAGGCCCTCACTGATCAGGACCACGCCGAATTGATAGTGTGCCAGGGCAATATTCTTATCCCCCTTAGCCTGCTCGACTCCCTCCTGAGCGGCGGTTTCGGCGGTCTTCCAATCGCGCAGTTCGATCCCATACTTGATCATCTTTTTCTGACAGGCGACGCAGTGTCCGCCATCTTGCTTGTCGGCCCTCTTGAAGGCATCGAGCGCTGCGTCCGTCATGTGCCTGTGCTGGTAATTCAGCGCTTCCTGGTATGTTTTCTTCGCTTTCTGGTTACTGGGGCCTTCGTCCGTGGTTTCCTGTGCCAGCAGTGGAGCCACAATGCAGGCCAGTAGCAGCATGCTCGCTATGTATCGCACACAGACCTCCTGCGGATGACGCCCAGAACGCTACCATGACGGGATGGTTTTTCGAAGATATTTTCCGGATTTATCCGACTGCAGCCCGTCCGCAGCCCTGTTTTGTGATCCAGATCACATTCCTTGGTGATCCTTGGTGTTTCCCGGCTGTGCGCCCCCCGTGCAGAATATAATGCGTGGAAAGAGATGGGGTTGCTGGGGTTCGAAAACGACGCTTAAGAACTCGTTCGGGCTTGCATTAAACTCAGCCGACTCTGATACTTACCTAGCCTATGGCATTACTTTGGTTGCGCTTTGCGCTGGCTTGCTACTTCATCGGGCTGATCTACGCCTTTTTTGCGCTTAGCCGTACCAGCGAGCTATTTAGCCGGATCGCGCTGCACGCGGCTAGCATGGGCATGGTCTTCCATTTTGTTTCGCTGGTGGAGCTTTTTCTCTCGGGACACGTGGTGTGGGCATCGGTACACAACGGGGAGTCTCTGCTGGCCTTCTTCTCGATGACATTTTTCATGGTCATCTATGCCATCTACCATACGACCTCGCCCGGCGTGGTCGTGTTCCCCATTGTGTTCTTCCTTACCTTTGTCGCCGCCCTCGACGAGCAGCCTGTGCTGCTGACCTCGTTCGTCCAGCACAAGGGATGGCTGATCGCACATATCATCCTGATCTTTACCGGGTACGCCGCGCTGGTGCTGAGCTTTGGAGCGAGCCTGCTGTACTTGCTGCAGGAGCGGAGGCTGAAGGCGAAGAAGCCCAGCAGCCTGATTTCATTCTTGCCCGCGCTGGAGGTGATCGACCAGATCGGCTATCGCTCTTTGCTGCTTGGGTTTCCGTTCATGACGCTCGGCCTGATTACGGGCTCGATCGTGGCGATGTCGACCTATGGGCACATCGACTTTGAGGATCCCAAGATTCTGCTGTCGATATTGATGTGGGCTGTCTACATGATCATGGTCATCACCCGCTGGAACTCGGGATGGCGCGGACGCCGAGCCGCGGTGCTGGCCACTTTTGCATTTGTGGCTGCCATCGTGGCCTGGGCGGCGAATTATTTTTCAACCATTCACAGGTTTGCTGCCTCATGAGATATCAGCTCATTGGCGTGAATCACAAGAGTGCTCCGCTCGAAGTGCGGGAGCGCCTGGCGATTCCGGAGTCGCGCCTGCCCGATTGTTGCCGCGACCTCACAGCCCATCCCGGAATCGAGGAGGGAATGATCATCTCGACATGCAACCGCGTGGAAGTGGTGACCCACACCAGCAACGGCTCGGCCGACTTGCGCGGATTTCTGCATGATCATTTTCATCTGACGGCGGAAGAGTTGGACGCGCATTTATACGAGTTTCGGGAAAAAGACGCAGTCCGGCATATTTTCCGCGTCGCTTCGAGTTTGGATTCGATGGTCGTAGGCGAAGCCCAGATTCTGGGGCAGGTGAAAGAAGCTTATGCCACAGCCCGCGCTGTTGGCTCGGTGCGAGGGCAGCTCGACCAGCTGTTTACGCGCGCGTTTGCGGTTGCAAAACGCGTACGCACTGAGACTGCCGTGGGCTCGTCTTCTGTTTCGATCGCCTCGGTTGCGGTGGAACTGGCCAAGAAGATTTTTGGAACTTTGCAGGGCAAGAACGTTTTTATCGTCGGCGCCGGGAAGATGAGCGAATTGGCAGCCCGGCACCTGATGGCGCACGGATGCGCGTCGATTTTTGTCGCGAACCGTACCTACGACCGCGCCATCGGATTGGCGCAGAAGTTCAACGGGCAGGCTATCAAGTTCGATGATCTTTACAATACCTGCGACCGCGCCGATATCGTCATCACCTCAACCGGCGCACCTCACGCGATCTTCCGCCGCGAACACGGCGAGCAATTTCTGTCCCGTCGCAAGAACCGTCCGATGTTCTTCATCGACATTGCCGTGCCACGCGATGTTTCACCGGAAATGGCGAAGCTTGACGGCATCTTTGCCTACGATATCGACGACTTGCAGCAGGCCGTCTCGAGCCACGTCGCCGACCGCCGCAAGGAAGCCGAACTTGCTGAAGCCATCATCGCCAGTGAGGTTGAAAAATTCGAAGCCCGCGCGCACACGCTTGACGTGGTGCCGACGATTGTTTCGTTGCAGGATCATCTGGAAACCATCCGGCAGGCGGAAATCGACCGCGTGCGCGGGCGCATGGGCGCGTTGACCCCGGAACAGGAAATGGCGGTTGAGGCCCTGACTCGCGGCATCATCAATAAAGTGATGCACACGCCGATTACTACCCTGAAGACTGCGGCGCGCGAGGCGGAGGCGACCACCGTGATCGATGTAGTGCGGAGGCTGTTCAATTTGCGGGAGAAGGACAGGGACAAAGAACCGCCAATGCTGGAAGCGAACAAGAACCAAGAAGCGGAGACGCGCCACTGATGGCGAAACTTCGCATCGGCTCGCGCGGTTCGCAGCTTGCCCTGTGGCAGGCCAATCATATCTCCGCGCTGCTACGCGCGCGTGGACACGAAGTTGAAATAGAAATTATCCACACCACCGGTGACAAGATCACCGACGTCCCCCTCGCGATGGTCGGCACCAAGGGCGGATTAGGCAAAGGAATTTTCACCAAGGAGATTGAAGAAGCCCTGGCCGCCGGCCGCGTCGATCTGGCGGTGCATTCGTTGAAGGACCTGCCCACCGAGCTGGCGCCGGGATTCGAGATCGCCGCGATCACCGAGCGGCAGGATCCGCGCGACGCCTTCTGCTCGCGGAAGTACGCGCAAGTGGAAGAGCTGCCACAGGGCGCGCGCATAGGCACGTCCAGCCTGCGGCGGCAGGCGCAGCTCAAGGCCATCCGGCCCGATCTCGATATTCATCCCCTGCGCGGCAACGTCGATACACGACTGCGCAAGCTTGAACAAGGCGAGTATGACGCGATCATCCTGGCCTCGGCTGGGTTGAAGCGCCTCGGCAAGACGGAACTGATCAAGCAGATCATCCCTGCGGAAATCATGTGCCCTGCTGCGGGACAGGGGGCGCTCGGTATCGAAATCCGCGACGGGGATGCCGCCACATTCCGGCATCTTGAGTTCTTGAACGACGTTGCCGCCCGCGCTGCTACCAGCTGCGAGCGCGCCCTTCTCAATCGCCTGGGCGGAGGGTGTCAGGTTCCCATCGGCGCCTTTGCGGAAAAGCGGAACGGCAAGCTGCACCTCGAAGCCATCGTCGCCGATCCCGACGGCTCCAAGCTCCTCCGCGAATCGCGCGACGGTGAGCTCAACCGCCCCGAACAACTGGGCAACGCCGTCGGCGATACTCTGCTGAGCCGCGGGGGCGACGAAATCCTCGAAGCCGTCTATGGCCGCGGTCTGGCCGTCCCACCTCAACCGTGATCCCGTATCATGATCTAGCATGAAGAGCGGCAGCGTTCTCCTGCAACTTCTGGGCGGCACCAAGGACTCGCGTGCTCTGCGCCGCTGGATTAATTTCTGGCCGCCGTTCCTGGGCGCCGGAATTCGGGTCCAGCATATCGCGCCCGACATGAAAGCCGTCGACGTCGAGATGAGGATGCGCTTCTGGAACGCGAATTACGTGGGCACGCACTTCGGTGGATCGCTGTTTGCCATGACCGACGCGTTCTATATGCTGATGCTGATGGCCAACCTGGGCCGCGACTACATCGTGTGGGATAAGGCGGCGAGCATCCGCTATCGAAAGCCGGGGAAGGGAACGGTGCGCGCAGAGTTTCGTTTATCGGATGGCCAGATTGAGGACATTCGCGAGAAACTGAAGACGCTGCCGAAATATGAGCCGGTTTTTTCGGTGGAAGTGAAAGATGAGGCGGGAGTGGTGATCGCCGAGGTAGAGAAAGTTCTGCACGTGCGCAAGAAGGAAACAACAGAGCCGACAAGAAAGTAGCGGAAGCTGTGTATATTCCCGAACATTTTCGCTTGCGCCACGATGGCGAAGCCGTTGCATTCATGCGCGCGAATCCCTTTGCCATTCTGATTTCGACTACGGACGCGGGCCCTTTTGCCACGCATCTGCCTCTCTTCGAGCGTGAGGACGGAGGGAAGATTTTTCTTCGAGGCCACGTGGCCAAGGCGAACCCGCACTGGCGATATCTGGAGCAGCAGGCGCAATGTTTGGCGATTTTTCATGGGCCTCACGCCTACATCTCGCCCAGTAACTATACGGCTCGCGAGAGCGTTCCTACCTGGAACTATGCGGCCGTGCACGTGTACGGCAACGCGCGGCTTTTTTCTTCCGAGCAGGACGTGCGCCAGATGCTTCATGAGCTGATGGAAACGTTCGAGCCCGCGTACCGCTTGCAGTGGGAAGAGTTGAGCCCGACTTATCAAGAGAACATGCTGCGGCAGATTGTGGGATTTGAAATTGCTGCGACGAAGATTGAGGGAAAGTTCAAGCTCAGCCAGAACCGTACTCGTCAGGATCAGGCAAATGTGATCGCCTCACTGGAGAAAGCGGAGGACTCAGCCGTGTCGGGCGTGGCGCGCATGATGAAAGACCAGCGCCTCGGCCGGACTCCGGAAGACAAGGACCACCAATGAAAAAGCGCGCAAGCTCCCGCGACGTCGATAGGAGCGCGCTCGCTGGCGTTCGCGTGCTGGTGGGCCGGGCGCGGCATCAGGCGGGAGGGCTCTCCAGTGAACTGCGCAAACTCGGCGCCACGGTGCTGGAGATTCCTTTCATTGAAATTCGCAAGCCGCGTAGCTTCAGGCCGTTGGATTCAGCTCTCAAGAATCTTGCTGAGTACGACTGGCTCATCCTTACCAGCGTGAATGGAGTAGAGGCCATGTGGGAGCGGCTGGCCAAGCTGCGTCTGCGGAAGACGAATTTCAAGCATCTGCGGGTTGCTGCTATCGGGCCGGCGACGAAGAAGGCCATCGAGAAACGCGGCGTGAACGTGGATGTTGTGCCCAAAGAGTATGTCGCGGAATCCGTAGTGCGTAGCTTGCGCCGGCGAGTGAAGCGGAAGCGCGTGCTGCTGGTGCGCGCCAAAGTCGCTCGCGACGTGATTCCCAAAGAGCTGCGCAAGGCTGGGGCGCATTTAGATGTGGCAGAAGCTTATGAAACAGTTGCGCCGAAGTCCTCGCGTGTACGGCTGCGGAAAGCGCTGAAGAATCCTCAGCGACGGCCGCATGTGGTGACTTTTACCAGCTCCTCGACGGTGCGCAACTTTGTGGCTTTGCTGGGAAAGTGGCGGCCGGCCCGGGGCGACCTTCAGTTGGCATCCATCGGCCCGGTGACTTCCGCCACCCTACGTGAAATGGGTCTTGCAGTGGACATCGAGGCCAAGAAGTACACCATCCCCGGATTGATTGAGGCTATTGTCGGTAAAACGGGCTTTCAGATCCCGGGAGCGGCCATACGAGCAAATCTAAGAATGCAAGGGCTCTTAAAAGGAACCGAGATTCCCAAGAGCCTTACTCCCAAACTGAAACGGATACTCGAAGCAGGTTTTGTGCAAAGAGGTGAGTGCATCTTGCTTGCGGCGGAAGTCAATCGTAGTTTTGGCGGCGAATCAATGGATGCGATCGGCTACGAGTGTTTCGTTAATCACATACACGTGTCCAGCTTTCCGCAAGCGTGGCTTTATGCACATAGTCTAGTGAAAGAACTAAGCCGCTCACGCCTCGGCAAATGTGCGGTAATCGCTTCTTTCGACGGAAGGGATGCCACCGTCCGATTTCACAAGATTCGATCTGGACAATCGTGTATGGCCAAGGACCTTGAGGGCTATCAAGAAGAAGCGATTGCTGTGCTCCACTCCAGCTAACCAAGCTTCCCGAGTTCTGCCATCGCTCAGAGGCGCTATTCGGTCAGCGAGCAACTGCAATCCGCTGGAGGCACGTGCGCCTGCAGGAAATCGCCGACGCGTTTGTAGGCATCGATCTGATTCTCCACTCGGGCGAAGCCGTGGCCTTCATTTTCATAGATCTTGTATTCAACCGTGCCGCCCCGTTTCTTGATGGCGTCGACGACCTGCTGCGTTTCCTCCTTGGGACACCGCGGATCGTGTCCTCCTGCAAGCAACAGCAATGGCGCTTTGATCTGATCGATGAAGTTGATAGGCGAGCGTTCTTCGTAGAGCGCTTTATTCTTCACCACGTCGCCCATAGTCGCGAGATCGGACTGCTGCAGGACCGGGTCTTCGTTCTCGATTTCGGTGAACCAGTTCACGAAGGGCACGATCGGCACTCCCGCAGCCCAGACTTCCGGTGCCTTGGTCACTGACATCATGCTGAGGTAGCCGCCGTAGCTTCCGCCCATCACGGCAATTTTCTTCGGATCGAGGTGGCCGGTTTGCCTGATCCAGTCGACGCCGGCGAGCACGTCTTCGAGATCGCCGCCGCCCATGTCGAATAAATTTGCCTGCTGGAATTCTTTGCCGTATCCCGTGGAGCCGCGATAGTTGGGCGCGAGCACCATGTATCCCTGATTGGCTGCGTACTGGATGAAGCGGTTAAATGAATTCATGGTCTGTGAGGTCGGGCCGCCGTGAATGTAGACAATGGCCGCGTTTTGTCCGTTGCGGGCCATGTTGTAAGGAACATAGAGAAACGCGGAGATGGTCCACTTGCCGTCGCGGCTGGGATAGTGCACGAGGAAAGGTTCCACCATGTCTTCGGATCGCACGCCGGCGATGAGCGAATGCGTGACTTGATGCGACTTGCCCGTCGCCAGCGTGTGAACCCATAGATCACCCGGTGCCGTCGGGCCGTTGTGGTAATAGAGCAGCCGCGAGCCATCTGTGGTGAAGGCGGAATGGCTGCCAGCGGGTTCGTTCACGCCTTTGGGGATAGGCAGCACCGTGGATTTGCCGGTGGCGAGATCGTGCAGGTAGATGTCTTCATCGCCGTCAACGTTGGCGCTGAAGGTGACGCGCTTGCCGTCGGGAGAAAACTCGCCTCCGCGAATTTCCCACTTGTCGTGGGTGAGCCAGTTAATTTTCTTGCTTGCAATATCCAGCAGGCCAACGTTCTCATAGCCATTGGCGGCATTTGAAGTGAAAAGAACGTTTTTTCCATCGGGAGAAATGTCGTTGTTCCAGTAGCGCAGCTCGCCGTCATGTGGGGTCAGCAGCGTGCTCGTTCCGGTTGCCACGTCGGCAATGAAAATATTCGAATCCGTGCCCTTGGCCTGTTCCTGCGCGTAAACGATGTACTTACCATCTTTCGACCAGACGGGGTTGTAGTTTCCCTTATCCTGCGGCGTGTTGGTGGTGAGGTGTCTTATTTCCCGCATCAGCGTGTCGTAGATGTCGATCTCGTAGGCAGCAGATGTTTTGGGTTTCACCAGATACGCTAGATACCTGCCGTCGGGCGACCAAGTCGGATCCGTTTCGGCGATCTCGCGAGTGCTGGTGAGATTCACCACTTTGCCGCTCTTCGGCGAGACCAGAAAAATATCCCAGAGTTCGTCGCCGTCGTAATCGGATTGATAGGCGATCCACTTCCCGTCAGGCGACCACGCGGGCGCGGTCTGGCGCTGATCGCTCACCGTGAGTTGCACCGGCCATCCGCCCTCGGCAGGCACTAGCCAGAGGTTATTGCGGCCGCTCATGTTGGAGATGAAGGCGATGCTCTTGCCGTCGGGCGACCATGTGGGACGGCCGATTTGGCGCGTCATGTAGAGCTTTTCGATGGTCAGGCTGCGCGGCTCGACTTGCGCGTTGGGCGTCGAAGCGATTTGCTTGGGATCGGTAATAGCTTGCGACGCGGGCAGAGTCTGGGCCGATGCTCTGCTTTCAAGAGTGACGGTGCTCATGAATATGACGATAGCAAAGAGAGCGAAGATGCGCATGCGTAGAGACCTCGGAAACGTGAATCGAATGAAGAGTCTAGCAGAATGCAGTATGTCATCCTGAGCGGAAGGGGAGTGCGCAAAGCGCACTTCTCTGGAGTCGAAGGATCCCTTACCTGATGATGCTCGCACAACCTTGGAGAGAAGTTTTCGCTCCTAGCCAGCTCGCGTTAAGGAAATCCACCGATGAGGCAGTGATACGTTATTGCGTAAGGGATCCTTCGACTGCGCATTTGCTTTGGCTCCGCCAGCGCAAACGCTCCGCTCAGGATGACAGAGCAGCGACCCGTCACGCCTTCGCGTTCTTGTGCATCTCCACGGTGCTCCAGGTTTTGTCGGCGGCGTGGCAGATATTTTCCAGGGCGCAGTCGACGCACTTGGGTTTGCGGGCTATGCAGAGCTTGCGGCCGTGCCAGATGATTTGGTGGGAAAAGAGAATCCATTTCTCGCGCGGGATGATGCGCATCAAGTCTTGCTCGATTTTCTGCGGGTCATCGTTCGTCGTCAGTTCGAGACGCCGCGAGATGCGGTGAACATGGGTGTCGACGACTACGCCCTCCGCCTTCTTAAACCAAGTCCCCAGCACCACGTTTGCGGTCTTGCGCGCGACACCGGGGAGGCTCAGCAACCTTTCCATATCGTCAGGGACTTGGCCGCCGTAATCAGCGACGATTTTTCTCGCGGCGCCGACAACGGACTTCGACTTGTTGCGAAAGAAACCGGTGGAGCGGACGTCGGGCTCTAGCAGTTCCGGTGAGAGCGCGGCGAAGGCTTCAACGGTCGGATACTTGCGAAAGAGTTCCGGCGTGACGCGGTTCACGTTGACGTCGGTGGACTGGGCGGAAAGAATAGTAGCGACCAGAAGTTCCCACGCGCTCCTGTGTGTAAGAGCACACGTGACGGCGGGATAGAGCTGATCGAGCCGCTTCAGGATTTCGGCGACGCGGTCGGGAGCGATGGGATTGTAGGCGGCCCGCTTCGTCCTTCCACGATCAACGCTGCTTCCGCGTGGTTGTTTAGGGACTGCCTTCGCGGGTGGGAGGGCTCGCGCCACACGGTCTTGCCGACCGGTGCGGGCGGGTTGACGCGGCATATTTCCACGGGGCATGAGGGCAACATCTTACCAGACACCTCGGTAACCACTGGAGCGATTGACTGGCCAGTTATCCCCCGATACTCTGAGGTTAACTCGCTCTTCAGGGAACCCATTATGGCTGTAACTTCGATCCAACTCGGGCAGGTTTGGCGCAGCGACGCTGATGGTCAGGATTATCTGGTCACCAAGGTATACAACGAAGTATTCGCGCAGTATGCCATGCTACGGCCTGCCGGGATTACCGCTCCCGATGCACCGACCGCTCGCATCAAAGTAACGAAGACGCCGCAAGGCGCGGCCTTACCCGGCTATACCTTTACGCAGGACGGCTCGTTCTAGGGCAAGGCTTCCATTCCTGGTTTCCGATACACTAATTTAGTTCTTAGCAAATTTTCCGAGAGCTCGAACTGCTTTCATGACGGAAAAACTTCTGGCTGTCATCTTCGTATTTATCAATTCCGTGGTCAGTACGACTGGCTACGTGGGCATCGTGCTGCTGATGGCGATCGAATCGGCCTGCATTCCGCTGCCTTCGGAGTTGATCATGCCGTTTGCCGGCTATCTAGTGTTTACGGGGACGTTCAAGCTGCTTTGGGTGGCGACAGCCGGTGCGCTCGGGTGTAATTTGGGGTCGCTGGTGGCGTATGAGATTGGATGTTACGGCGGACGTCCGCTGGTGGAACGCTACGGACGCTGGATTCTGATGGGCAGGCGCGAACTCGATGTGGCTGACCGCTTCTTCGCCCGCTGGGGCTATCTAGCCGTATTTGTAGGACGGTTGCTGCCGGTGATTCGTACTTTCATCGCGCTGCCGGCTGGAGTGGCACGCATGCCGCGGGGACGGTTTCACCTCTATACCTTTCTGGGGTCGTGGCCATGGTGCCTGGGGCTGGCATATCTGGGCATGAAGCTGGGCGAGAACTGGCGCGAGCTCGGGAAGTATTTTCACAAGTTCGATGCGGTCATTATGGTGGTGCTGGCGGCCGGGGCGGCCTGGTTTGTGTGGAGTCACTGGCAGAATCGGATGCGAACAGCGGCGTGACCAAGGAGGAGCCATCGGAGGACATCGCACTGACAGCTCTGCAGATCAGCCTGAGAACGACCTGACATTTAAACGGAAAACTCTTCGGTGGTCCAAACAGCCGCTGACCCGGCTGCAGGTTATTGCGGCATGGTTGTTTGCTTCCATTTTGGCATTGATAACCGGACACGCAGTGTCCTGGCATCTTTTCGAAATCGCTTCGGCTGCTGCCTCGGCGTTCTTCCTTTGGCCTTTTGTTGAGGGACCTTACTTGCTTTATAAGAGGCATTCGCAGCCTCTTGACGCGCCTTTTCGTGTGTTCGCCGGCCCATTGAAGTCGGAGTTTCCCCAGTACCGAATCCGGGGCCTGCTAGAGATAGGCTTCGAGTTTGCCGGTCAATTGGTGCAAGGAACCCACGGGAGAAACGTTGCAGTGCAGATGCAAATGTTCATCCACCCGGCGAATACAGATTCCGCCCATTTGGTGAAGGTCTTATCCGGCCTGCGGACCGTGGAGCTTTTGGTGTTCAAGTCGCGATTCGATGACGGCTTTGCCTTCGAGACTAGCGATTCCCGTACTGCCCCGATTTTTTCGCCAGACCCGAACTATCGGGTGTTTCGTTTTCCCAGTTTGCGTTCTACGTCCGATCTTTACCGCCTACATCGCAGGATAAAAGACGGGTTCTCGCTTGCGCGGCGTCCTGTGCTAGCGCGGGGGGATGACGAGTTGATGGAGTTTATTGCGCGGGCCGAGGTTGTCCGCCAGCGACATGCTCATAGCGGAGACTATAAGCTCGGGCCTGCTGGCGACCGCTATGTTTACACTCTGTGGGGAGCGATTCTACACGGCTGGCTGCACGCATGGCCGATCAAAAGTTTCCGCACCCTGCGCGTGGAAAGCAGAGGAATGAAGATGGCAAAGGAGCTTGGCCTCCCGATTCATCCAAAATTCGGCAGGTTAGAAGAATCGGTTCGTAACTTTACTCCCACGCGGGTTGGTCCACAAACGACGTTATGAAGCTTTCGCCAACTGTGACGCCACGATCTGCCACCTGCCATCGCGTTTCATAACCACATCCATGTAGATGTAGGAGATGGGGAAGCGCTGGCCACCTTGCTCAACATCATCTTCTTCTGAGCCGTGGACGATGGCCAGTTCTTTCCTCAGCAGGCGGATTCGGCGACCGGTCGAGACCATCGAAAGGTAGCGAACCGCGCCCGTCTTGAGATTGTTCAGCACTTCCTCTCTGGTGTGGGCCTCTCCGGATTCGTCGTATTGGATATAGTCGTCGGCAAAGATGCGAGAGAGTGCGGCAAGGTCAGCGGCAATTAGGGCGCGGTCGCCATCTTCGAAGAGTTTCAGGATTTGTTGTTCATCGCTTTCCATCTTCCACTGCTTCCTTCTGCCGACCCTTTATCTTTGACGTGCTGTTAGTGTACAAGCGAGTATCGACGAGGAGGATTCCGTGATTCGAATGTCTCGTGTTCTTGTTTTTGTGCTTTTCTTGGCCATCGCTTTCCCAATCGTCTCCCGCGCTCAGTCTGCGTCGCCGGCGACTTCCGACAAGCCTTTCGTGGTCGAGTATTACTACAAAGCGAAGTGGGGGCATGCGGATGAGTTTCTGAAGTTGTTCAAGAAGAATCACTATCCAGTGCTAAAGAAGGAAACGGAGATGGGACGAATCACGAAGGTCTGGATGGATCAGCCCCGCTATCACACGACCGAAGACGGGCGCTGGGATTATCGCGTGACGATTGTTTTCAAGAATGCGACCGTGGCGAATGAACCGTTCGATGAGGCGGCGCTGCAAAAGCAGATGTATCCCGATCAGGAGACGTTTCAGCGGGAGGAGCAGCGGCGGTTCGAGATTCTCGACGGGCATTGGGATTTGCCGGTGAAGAGTATGGACCTGGAGAAATAGTACCGATACCGGTAGCGCGTTGTAGGGTCCAGCCGGACTGCCGCTTCGTGCTCGAGGCCATGTACTTTTCGGAGCGACATCAAGCATACGCGCGGGATGTTAAATGAACGTAACAATCGTGCGGGAAAATTCTGCATGACTGTAATTGAAATTTAACGTTAGACATGGTCTGCAATCGTCCATACTGTTAATCATGAACTCGTTTATTTCGACTGAGGATTTGCATGTCGATTTGCTGCACGAGATCGGCAATCGGCTGGCGACAGCGGATGGCTTTCACGATGTATTGACGCGTGTGGTTGACTTTGCTTCTGCCCTGGTGAAGTGCGATTCCTGTCTGATCTATGTTCTGGAGGGAGAGGATCTGGTTCTGCGAGCCTCGAAGAATCGGCATCCGGAAGTTGTGGACCGGCTGCGCCTGCGCGTAGGCCAGGGCATTACGGGATGGGTGGCCGAGCACAAAGAGCCGGTCGCGGTGGCGGAGAAAGCGGCGCTGGATCCGCGGTTCCAATTCTTCCACGAACTGCCCGAGGATAGTTATGAAGCTTTCCTGTCGGTGCCCTTGATGTGTCGCGGGCGCGTGGTGGGAGTGATTAACCTGCAGCATCGCGAGCCTCATGTGTACCGGCGACGGGAAATCCGGCTGATTTCGACAGTTGGGTTTCTGGTAGGCGCAGAGATCGAGATGGCACGACTGGAGGATGCGAACCTCAATCTTTCTGAGCAACTGCAGACGCGAAAAATCGTGGAGCGGGCGAAAGGAATTTTGCAGCGCGACCTGGGGCTGAGTGAGGAGCAAGCCTACCTGGCGTTACAGCGCCAGAGCCGACAGAAGCGCAAGGCGATGAAGGAGATTGCGGAAGCGATTGTGTTGAGCGAAGAAGTGAAGGGAAATTCCCGAGCGACCGGTCCGTCGTAACCCATTGCCAACAGCCAGAGATTTCGCGGATGTTGGTCGAGCCAAAGAAAATTTAGAAACGAGAGCAGATCCCTGACAGGATCTGCTCTCGCGAAGCCGAGCATTTATTGGGCGGAGCTTGCCCCGGAAGCGGTGTGCATCTCAGCCACTTCCTTCCCTGAGTTTGCAGGCGGTGTGAAGTGCAGCGTGAGTTCAAACTGGGGTAGGTTCATGGCGCTGACGTAACGCTCACCGAACCGGGTGTTGATGATCAGGCTTGCGGCCTTGGAATTATCCGCGACGTCGGTATCATTCACCAGCAGCATGAACGACTGAGGCGTCCCTGACAACTTTCTCAGCATCAGCATTTCCGAGGGCCCCACGGACTTGAGTGTGAACTTATAGTCTCCTGGTGGGACCGAGACATTCTGCCAGTGCACCTCGTTCGGCAGCGTGAACCTCCCTGCCTCGTCCTGGGCGGAAGCCAGGCTGGGTACGAAGTTGAGAGCGCTCAAGGTCAAAACAACGGCATAGGCGAACTTGCGAATCGATTTCATTGGAATCTCCTGTTCTTGTTCTGAAGAGCACACTACCGGCGCGAGGCCGAATGGCGTGGGCTCAGATTGAGGTGGAGATCGACGAGGTCAGAAGACTTGCAATACCGACAGCAGGGCCGACATGCAAACATCAGCTTCGCGGGACCGGCTGCAGAGCTGGTTTACGAAGTGATTCCACTATGAAGGATGTTTGCGCTAGAGTCCAACGCAAAAAATTTATCGAGATCATTCACGGCCGGGGTAACGTTACTTCGAACAGAGAGTTTCTTGAGGGGTTTCCAATCGATGTTCACTACGCTCCGTTGAGCCGATTTTCTGCGCGTTCGGCACCTCACGTTTGCCAAAGTCCTATCCAATACGAGAACATATTCGGTTTGCACATCCATCAGACTCCTAGTAAGGAAGCGGCCAATACATATGGCGACATCGAAGAAGTCCGCAAAGACGACGCGAGTTGAAGTGAAGTCAGAAAGCAAGGCGAAGAGCAGTTCCTCGAATAGCGGCACGATCCAGCCCGCGAAGGGAAAGGTTGGAGTGATGATTCCAGGCATGGGCGCGGTGGCGACGACGTTTGTTGCCGGCGTGGAGGCGATCCGCAAGGGGCTGGCGAAGCCGATTGGGTCGCTCACGCAGATGGGTACGGTGCGGCTGGGCAAGCGTACTGATGGCCGCTCGCCGAAGATCAAAGAGTTTGTGCCTTTGGCTGGTCTCGACGACCTGGTATTCACCGGCTGGGATATTTTCGAAGACAACATGTACGACGCGGCCTCGCACGCGGGCGTGCTCGATCAGAGGCTGCTCGACCAGTTGAAGCCGTTTCTTTCGTCAGTGACGCCGCGGGCGGCGGTGTTCGACCACAATTATGTAAAGAAGATTGACGGGCCCAACGTGAAGAAGGGCAAGACGAAGATGGATCTTGCGGAGCAGTTGCGCGACGACATCCGGGAATTCAAGAAGACTAGCGGAGCGAGCCGACTGGTGACGATGTGGTGCGGATCCACCGAGTCTTACATTGAGGCGAGCGAGGCGCATCAGTCGGTGAAGGCGTTCGAGAAGGCGCTACGCGAGAACGACGAATTGATTGCGCCATCGATGGTCTATGCCTACGCGTCATTGATGGAAGGCGTTCCGTTTGCCAATGGCGCTCCGAACTTGACGGTGGATTTGCCCGTCATGCTCGAGCTGTCCCGGCAGAACGAAGCGCCCATCTGCGGAAAAGATTTCAAAACCGGGCAGACGTTGATGAAGACGATTCTTGCGCCTGGGTTCAAGGCTCGCATGCTGGGTTTGAGTGGATGGTTTTCAACCAACATCCTGGGCAACCGCGATGGCGAAGTGCTGGACGATCCGGGGTCGTTCAAGACCAAGGAGGAGTCGAAGCTTTCGGTACTGGAGCACATTCTACAGCCGGAACTTTACCCGGAACTCTACGGCAATATGTGTCACAAGGTTCGCATTAACTATTACCCTCCACGCGGCGACAATAAAGAGGGTTGGGACAATATTGATATCTTCGGGTGGCTGGGCTATCCCATGCAGATCAAAGTCGACTTTCTGTGCCGCGACTCAATTCTGGCGGCGCCCATTGTGCTTGACCTCGTGCTGCTGATGGATTTGGCGAAACGTAGCTCGGAACTGCGTGGGCTGGGAATCCAGGAATGGTTAAGCTTTTACTTTAAGTCGCCCATGACGGTGCCCGGGCTATATCCGGAGCACGATCTGTTTATCCAGTTGATGAAGCTGAAGAACACCCTACGGCATTTGAAGGGCGAGGAATTGATCACCCATCTGGGGCTGGAGTACTACGACTAGCTTTTGGGGCGCGCCAGCGCCTCTTCAGCAAAGTTCAGGGCAGGCTTGAGCCCGCGTTTTTGAGATCAAATTTGCAGGTCTGAGGAGTCGGGCTCCCCGGCGTTCCTTCCGCCAAAACGCAAAGCGTTAACGTATTCGACGGCAGTCTGGTTTGTTTCCATAGCCGCAGCGTTAGGCGTCAACAGCACGCCGAACTGTCCGAAAGATGCCTCTCAAGAGCGAAAAAAGCCGTTCCAAATCAAGAGCGGGTAACTAAAACACTGAAATACGCGTCTTAACGATTTAGGCGGGAGTCTGTCCGGAGTCGGGCGTATAATCCGGTTAAGAGTGGGTCCAAAGGAGTTCCTATGAAGTTGCGTGGGTTAGGAATCGCATTGGGATTGGCAGCGTTCAGCGCGGTGCCCTGGACGATGGCGCAAACACAGCAGCCTGGTCAAAATCCCGGTCAGACACAGAATCCCGGTCAAACCCAAACTCAGACGCAAACTCCTCCAGTTCCAGATCAAGACAAAGGCCAGCCGAAAGCCAGTGATGTACAGAATGCCCCTGCGCAGCCGCCAGCCACTCTGCCGACTCAGGACGATAGCCAGATCAAGCACGATGGGACGAAGACCGACGTGGATGCGGTGGGGAACCGCAATGTGGGTTGCGGCCGCGGCGTAGGCAATTGGTACAGCATCGAGAAGCAAGTAGCCATGGGCCGGTCGTACGCCCAGCAGATTGAATCGCAAATCAAGCTGGTGAATGATCCTGTGGTCACGGAATACGTGAACCGCATCGGACAGAATCTGGTGCGGAACTCCGACGCGCAGGTGCCCTTCACGATCAAGGTGATCGACTCCGACGTGGTGAACGCCATGGCGCTGCCGGGCGGATTCTTCTACGTGAATTCCGGATTGATTCTGGCGGCGGATGAGGAAGCCGAAATGGCGGGCGTGATGGCTCACGAGATTGCGCACGTGGCGGCCTGCCACCTGGCACGCGAGCAGACACGCGGTACGTTGATGCAGCTCGCCACCATTCCTCTGATTTTCGTAGGCGGAGGAATCGGCTACGGAGCGTACGAAGCGGCGGGACCGGCGGCCATGCTGGGCTTTCTGAAATTCTCTCGCGGGTTTGAGGCCGAAGCGGATTACCTGGGAGTCGAGTACATGTACCGCGCCGGCTACGATCCGTCTGCCTTTGTGTCTTTCTTTGAAAAGATTCAGGCGATGGAGAAGAAGAAACCAGGTACGCTGGCCAAGACCTTTGATACGCATCCCCAGACGCCGGATCGGATCGAGAAAACGCAAGAAGAGATTCGCAAGATACTGCCGGCGAAGAACGAATACGTTGTGACGACCTCGGAATTTGACGATGTGAAGTCTCGGCTGGCATCGATCGAGAATCGCCACAAAGTTCTAGACCAGAGAGACGAGAACAAACCCAGCCTGCGTCGGACCTCCGCCAGCGGGGACAGCAAATCGGGCAGCAGCAGTCCTGACGACGACCGACCGACCTTAAAACGGCGGGATGATTCGTCGAACTAAAGTGTTGAGTGGGTCTGTAACCGGCGGCCATGGCTGCCGGTTTTCGTATTTGGGGTCTGCTAACGTGGATAATTAGGGCTGCCCGAGCGAAAAATGTAGTATGGTCACGGAACCCCGTGATCGGGGTCACAGCCGCTTGTGGCTAAAGCTAGTAAGGGTAGAACACGCTAGGGTGTAGCGACACCGAGGAGCTCCATTTCCATGCCACAAAACACACTCACCATCACTGACAATCGCACCGGCCAGACATATACGATTCCGATCGAGGATGGCACCATCCGGGCGATGAGCCTGCGGCAAATCAAAACCGGGCCGGAAGATTTTGGGCTGATGACCTATGATCCGGCGTTCATGAATACGGCATCCTGCCGGAGCAGCATTACCTACATCGATGGAGACCAGGGCATTCTGCGATATCGTGGATACCCCATCGAAGTGCTGGCGGAGCGCTGTTCCTTCCTTGAAGTCGCATACCTTCTTTTGTTTGGTGAGTTGCCTACGGAGCCTCAACTCAAGCAGTGGGTGCATGACATCACGCACCACACGATGCTGCACGAGACCACAAAGAAGTTCATGGAAGGCTTCCGCTACGACGGCCATCCCATGGGAATGTTCGTGAGCACGGTGGCAGCCCTCTCCACGGTATATCCCGACGCCAAGCATGTGCACGACAGTAAAAACCGGCTGCTGCAGATTAAACGATTGATCGGCAAAGTACCGTCCATTGCGGCCATGTCCTACCGGCACAATGTTGGATTTCCTTACGTCTATCCGGATAATGATTTGAATTATGCCGAGAACTTCATGAACATGCTGTGGAAGATGGTCGAGCCGAAGTATGTGGCCAATCCCGCGATTGCCCGGGCGCTCGACATCTTGTTCATCCTGCATGCCGATCATGAGCAGAATTGCGGCACCAACGCGATGCGCTCGGTAAGCAGCGCGCAAACCGATCCCTACCTTTCCATGGCATCGGCCGCGGCGGCTTTGGCAGGACCGTTGCACGGCGGAGCCAATGAAGAAGTGCTGAAAATGCTGGATGAAATTGGCACGAAGGACAAAGTGCCGGCCTACATCCAGAAGGTGAAAGAAGGGCACTTCAAGCTGATGGGATTCGGACATCGCATCTACAAGAACTACGATCCCCGGGCGAAGATTATTCGCTGGTGCGCGGAGCAGGTTTTCGAGGTTACGGGACGCAATCCGAAACTGGAAATCGCGCTTGAGTTGGAGCGGATCGCGCTGGAGGATGATTACTTTGTGAAGCGTAAGCTTTATCCGAATGTCGACTTCTATTCGGGCATCATGTACCAGGCGATGGGCTTCCGCCCGGAAATGTTCACCGTGCTGTTTGCCATTCCGCGCACTGCGGGTTGGCTGGCGCAGTGGCAGGAGTTGATCACTGATCCGGAGCAGAAGATCGCTCGGCCGCGGCAGATTTATACCGGACATGAAGCGCGGGAGTTTGTCCCGATGGAAAAGCGAACATCGGCAGCCTTGACGGCAGGCTAGCAGCCTGCGCTGCTAATAGCTTTTACAGATGGCGGTCACCAGATTGCGGATTTCCCCTACGTAAGCTGCTGAATCTTTGGCGAAGTCGCCCCAGGTTACCTCTGCGGCCAAGGGACATTTCTCCAACAGGATGTTCCAGTCGCCCTCCCAGCGTTCCATGGGGTCGATTGTTTCCAGGTAGCCGACCCCAAGATTCGAGGCCCGGCTGAGCCGGTCAGCTAAGGATACGATTGCCACCAACGCCGGGTTTATTACCGCCGCGGGCACATAGTGGTGGCAAAGAATGACCTCTACAAGCACTTCTGATAAATTCCAGCGGCGCGCCAACAACTCTCCACTCTGGCAATGCGTGAAGCCAAGGTCCGAATACTCGACCTCGCCCATGAAAACTCCCTCGCGCTGAGCTTTTTCCATCGCAGCTCTGGTTTGATCAGGAAACACAACCAGATTCACGATAAACCCAATGTCGTGCATCAATCCGGCGAGATAGGCTTTCTCCGGGTCTCCGAATCCGACGGCGCGCGCCAACTTGCGCGCAATGATGGCGCATGCCAGCGAATGTTGCCAAAAGATCGCCGGATCGATGACTTTTTTGGAAGCCGAAACGACCTGCAGCAAGCCGCAGGAAATGGCGATATCGCGGATGCGCGCGATACCCAGAGTGCGAACTGCACCACGAAGAGAGTCGAGGGCGGGGCCTCTGCTATACAGCGCAGAGTTCGCCATGCGAAGGCACTGCGCCGCCAGCGATTCGTCGCGGCCGATGATCTCCGCTACTCGCAGGAGATTGACGTTGTCAGCCGGCTGGCTGAGTTCATCGAGCAAAGATTGCAGGACCGCCGGAGTGCTGGGAATCGATGCCAGCAGATCGTCTTTTCCCTCGAGGGCCTGGCGCAGCGCAAGGTTGGACGCTGCGGGCTCGCTGAAACATTGAACTCCTGAAAATTTCTTCATGCTCTTGGGGCCCTCAGAACTGGTAATTCTTGTAGCGTGCTCGTCAGGTATCCGCTTTCCCGAGCGCAGACCAAGACCCTTGAGGAGCACAAGCTTCACATTAAGGCAGATCCGGGAGGATGTGGCTTGATGAAATCATTCACGCGTTACATAAGTGCGCCATGAAGTCCAAAGTGGGAATGCTGACTTTTCGTGAGGAATTGATTAGGCGACAATTCAGACTTGCAACAGAAAAAGCCACGATTCTCATCGTGGCTTGGTAATAATTTTGAGCAGAGCTGACGCGGTCAGCACCGCGACTGCATCAGGCAGCTTGTTTGGTAGCTAGCGCGGCCGTATATTGCCGTCTCTCAGAGGAAGATGTGATGACCTTCATCTCCTGCCAATCGTACGGGAACTCTTTTCCACAGTTAAGGCAAGCTACATAGGTTCCGGTCAACACGCTGGCCTGCGGCCGGCGCGCCGTTCCACGGAGAGTTACAGGAAAGCTATAACGCGAATGCCTGCAACCGAAGATCGCATCAAACAATTTGGCCACCATAAAACACCTTCCACACGGGGTAAATCCGCCGGGACTCTCTCAACTCGGTCCCTTGCGCGACTGCCATTATGTCCTACACTCAACCCCTTAGATTCAAGAAAGTGCGGAATGGTTTCGCGTTCTGCAGAGCCTTTTCCTGTTTTGGGAGTTAAGCGGGTCCAAGTTTTTTTTCGGCAATTGTTTGCGGGAAGCGGAGAACTTACAGGTGATGGCCGAAAGAATTAACCCTCTGGCATTATCTGTACAAAAAGTAGGTTGGCGGACCGCCGCTTACGTAAGGTTGAGAGCTTTCTTGATTGTTCCGCGCTCTTTCTGAATCTTTTCCTGCAGCAGAGTAATGCTATAGATCAGCTGCTCGGGGCGGGGCGGGCAGCCTGGTACGTAGATATCGACAGGAATGACCTGGTTGACGCTTTGCACAAGAGCGTAATTATTGAAGACGCCACCGGAAGTAGCGCATGCTCCCATGGAAATTACCCACTTGGGTTCAGGCATCTGCTCCCAGAGTTGGCGAATGACTGGAGCCATCTTGTTGGAAACCCGCCCGGCAATAATCATCAGATCGCTCTGGCGCGGGGAGGGACGAAATACTTCCGCACCGAAGCGCGCAATGTCGAACCGCGACGCCCCCATCGACATCATTTCGATGGCACAACAAGCGAGGCCAAACGTCATCGGCCAAATGGAGCCTTTGCGCATCCAGTTCACGGCCGAATCCAGCGTGGTCAGCACCACGCCCTCCGGTGTCGGATTACCGAAGGTGAGATCCTTGACAACCTTCTTGCCGTTCTCGAGATCTACGTAGGGGCCGAAATTCAATTCGCGGGACATGCAAGTATTCTAAACCACGGAGCACTCTTGACAATCCGAGTCTTTGCTGTAAGCTGAGATGCGTCTTCCCCTCCTAGAAGTTCAGGCCCCGTATAACATGGCGTCCCCACGTTGCGCATTCGAAAGAGTGCATACCGTATTCCATCAACCCGGCCCCACAATCTTCGAAGGAGAGGTTTATGAGTCCACTACAGTCGTTCAGCACCGGAAGGGGCGCTGGCAATCGGCAGAGCCACGTTCCCCCCATCCCAGCAGCGAACTTTCCCGTCCAGGCGTCGCGCGCAGCGGCTGCCATTCAACTTCCGCACTATCCCTTTCAGCCTCTTCCCACGCCCAACGGCACCAAGCCTTATCGATTTGATCTGTCCCAGTTACTGACCGCAGCCGACGTCGCGAAAATCAAGAATGCGGGCGTCATGGTGTTCCACACCGTCGGCGATACGGGAGATTACCGGGACTCGGGGCCGCAGGATCTGGTGGCATCGATCATGACTCAGGATGTCACGAATTCGCCAGACGGCAAACAGCCGGCTTTCTACTACCATCTGGGCGACGTCATTTACTTCGCCGGAGATATCGACAGGTACGGCGCTTACTTCTACGAGACCTACAAAGAGTACCCGGCCTTCATCGTTTCGATTCCGGGCAATCACGATTGCCAGCCCGACGATCCGCAAGACGGCCCGGTCGATCCAAACAAGGTCCCGCTCGATGGTTGGGTGCAAAACTTCATGTCGAAAAATCCCGCGCAACTGGGTTCGCTGAAAACCGCGGCGAATCGGACGCAAATGAATCTGCCGAATGTGTATTGGACTTTCACCACTCCGTTCGCGACCATCATCGGATTGTTTTCCAACGTGGGCGAAACTGAAGCAGAAATTCACCAGGACCAAATCGACTGGTTCAAGGGCGAATTGGCTGCTGCCGATCCCAACCTCGCCTTGATCGTCACCGTTCATCACCCCCCATTTTCCGGGGACAACGAGCACTCGGGCAGCAGCGTGGCGGATCAGGTTCTCTCCAGCAGTTTTCAGGAGGTCAAACGGTATCCCAATCTGATTTTGTCGGGGCACGTTCACAACTACCAGCGTTTTACCAGCGCAGTAAAAGGCCCGAACGGTCAGCTTCAGATTCCCTACGTTGTGGCTGGCGGCGGTGGTTACACCAAGCTCGGCACCTTGCACACTGTGAATGGAGCGGACCCGAAGGTTCCTCTGTCGCTACCGAACAGCCTGACCCTTGAGCAATATGATCAGACAAATTTCGGATTTCTGCGCTTCGAGGTAAGCAAGACGCAGATTGTAGGAACATATCTTTCGGCGCCTTACGTTACGGGTGCAACACCCACTGCCAAAGTGGTGGACGGTTTTGTGATCGACCTTGTCAAAAAGACCGTAACGACGTCAGGGCGGGGGATTAAAACTCCCGCGGGCGGTGGTAAACCAGGGAAAGGCGCAAAGCCTTCGAAACCTTCGAAAAAGAAACGATGAGAAGGCAGGGGACAGGGGTCAGGGGGACAGTGATCAGTTATCTCGGCACACTGGCCACTAGCCCCTGACTGTTAGCCCCTGACCCCTAGCCACTGAACTCCTAAATACCCAGCACGACTTTTCCAAACATCTGGCTCGTCTCCAAGTACTCATGCGCAGCACGAATCTCGCTGAGGGGAAACACGCGGTCTACCACCGCCTTCAGCCGTCCGGCAAATACATGTCCTAAGACTTCGTGCAGCTCACCCATGGTTCCCATGTAGGAGCCGAGGAGCGACAGTTGCCGCGCGAATAAATGACGCAAGTCAATTGCGACTTGTGGTCCTGTGGTGGCTCCGCAGGTCACCAGCGTGCCGCTGCTCTTGAGAGACCGCACGCTCTCGTCCCAGGTCGCGGCGCCCACGTGCTCGATCACAATGTCGACGCCTTCCTTATTCGTGATCTTCCGAACTTCCTCGGAAATCTTCTGCTGGTAGTGGTTGATGCCGAAATCAGCGCCCAGTTCTTTCCCCTTTGCCAGCTTGGCTTCATCCCCGGCCGTCGTGATCACCCGACAGCGGAAGAGCTTTGCGATCTGAATCGCCGCGATGCCGACGCCGGAACTCGCTCCGAGCACCAGCACGGTTTGCCCGGGGCGCATGCCGGCACGTCCGACCAGCATGTGCCAGGCTGTGACGAACACCAGGGGCACGCTCGCCGCCTGAACGAAATCGAGCGAGTCGGGTATCGGGATCGCGCTCGCGGGAGGGACGGCGATCAGCTCACAATTCCCTCCGTCCACGCCATTGCCGAGAACGGTGAAGGCGCGACACTGATTCTGCAAGCCCTCAACACACTTCTCACAGTGCCCGCAGAAATGCATCGGGGCCACCAGTACTCGCTGACCTGTCTTGAATCCGCTGACATACTCACCGATTTCCGCTATTTCGCCGGCTATGTCGCTCCCCAGAATGTGCGGCAGTTTCACTCCGGGCAGCCCCTTGCGTACCCATATATCCAGATGATTCAGAGAGCACGCTCGCACGCGAACCATTACCTGGTCCTTGCGTAAGGGCGGCTCGGGGATGCCTTCATAGGTCAAAACTTCAGGGCTACCGAATTGATGAATGCGGACCGCTTTCATGTGATCTCCTAGAAGCCTGAAACTACCACAAAAGCTGGAGCGTTTGACTCCCTCGTGTTAACCGACTGATAATCAAATTAGGAAATTTCCCGTCGCATGGACATCTACGAACAAATCGTCCAGCTCCGCCGTGAAGGTCGCCGCGGTGCCGTCGCCACCATCGTGAATGTGCGCGGTTCGATTCCTTCGTTCCGCACCGCCAAGATGCTGGTGCGCGACGACGGTTCGATTGTGGGCACGATCGGCGGTGGCTGCGTCGAGGCCGACGTGTGGCAAGCAGCCCGCGAGGTGATGGAATCCGAAAAGCCTCGGACGTTGAGCTTCGATCTGAACCAAGATCCCAAGTACGATACGGGGCTGGTTTGCGGCGGAACGCTCGAAGTTTTCGTCGAGCCCGTGTTACCTCCAGCGTTACTTTATGTGTTCGGTGCAGGTCACGTTGCTATAAATCTTTGCGACGTTGCGACAAGGGCTGGTTTTGACCTGATAGTGACCGATGATCGCACTTCTTACGCTACTAAAGAGCGATTTCCCGCTGCTCGGGAAGTGCATGCATTGGATTTCGATGAGGCCGCTCGGAAATTTGATCCCAATGAGGCCTCCTATATCGTCATCGTCACGCGCGGACATCGCGACGACATGCGCATCCTGCGCTGGGCGGTTCACACTCGCGCCCGCTACATCGGGATGATCGGCTCCAAGCGGAAGGTGATTGCAATTTTCAAGGCGCTGCAGGACGAGGGTGTGCCGGCAAGTTTGTTTGATCGAGTCCATGCGCCCATCGGACTCGACATCGGTGCGATCACGCCCGAGGAAATTGCGGTTGCGATCACGGCAGAGTTGATCGCGGAGCGCAGGCATGCGAATGCAAGTCTGCCTCACATGAGCTGGTTCCACTCTCATGCCTCCCGGTCCGAGACAGGCGATGTGCCGAAGGCGGCGCTTGACGAACAGAAATGACTTCCTGTCGACGATCCGGGTTTGAGAACTAACAGTTTCCCGTGGTTCCTGCTATCTTCGCTGCATGGTCCGTGCCGCCAGCTTCGCCGGCATCATTCTTGCCGCGGGAGATTCCTCGCGCATGGGACGGGACAAAGCCCTGCTGCCTTGGCCCCCTTCCGTTGCCGGCCAACGGCCTTCCACTGAGACATTCCTTTCAGCGGCGATCCGCGCGCTCTCATTGGCCACTGAATTTGTGGTCGTGGTTACGGGAAAGAACGCCGAAGCACTGGCCCCGGTTGTCTATGCAGAGGGCGCGTCTCTTGTCGTCAACCCCGATCCCGGCCGGGGCCAATTCAGCTCGCTGCAGGTAGGCCTGCGTGAGGTGCTCAACCGGGGCCGCGATGCCGCGATGGTAACCTTGGTGGACCGCCCTCCGGTCGGGGCTGCGACTTTGCAGGCGTTGCACGACGCCTTTGAAAGCTCGGAACAGAATATCTGGTTGGTGATCCCTGAGTTTTCGAGCAAGCATGGGCACCCCTACCTGCTCGGGCGCGAAATGATTGAAGTGTTTCTGCGAGTTCCGGCCACATCGATCGCTCGCGATATCGAACATGAGCATCAGCAACACATTCAATACGTCCACGTCGATGATCCGCTGGTAGTCTTGAATATAAACACGCCTGAAGAATACTCGGGACTGTTGGCGCGCTCATGAGCAATCAGCGTTGCGCATCTCCGGGTGGGCACGTTATCGTCGCTAGATGAACGCCACAGAAGCATTTCTTCCAGTCACCAACGAATTTCTCGACTCCATTGTTCGCCTTCAGCCGCGCGTTGCCGCATTTGACTGCGACGGCACCCTATGGCCTGGCGATGCCGGGGAGCGTTTTTTCGATTGGGAATTGAAACAGGGAGACGTCGTCGACGCCGCCCTCGATCGTCCGATGCGGAATCGTTACGCCGCTTATAAGCGCGGCGAGGTTGACGAAACCGCGATGTGCGGCGAAATGGTTACCATGCATCGGGGGATTGCGGAATCGCGGATCATGGATGCCGCCAGCCGATTCTTCGATCAGTTCTTCGTCGCGCAGATTTTTCCGGAAATGCGGGAGCTTGTACGCCGTCTGCAGGAAAATAGCTGTGAGATTTGGGTCGTCTCTTCTTCGAACGAGTGGGTGATCCGCGGTGGGATGAAATATTTCGGCATTCCGGAGAGCCGTGTTCTCGCAGCCAAGGTTGAGCTCGAAGGCCCAACCCTGACCGATCGCTTGATCCGTGTACCCTCGGGCACAGGGAAGCCGCAGGTGCTTCGCGAGATCGTCAAGAAAGACGTCGACGCTGCCTTTGGCAATTCCTGGTGGGATACGGAAATGCTGGCGATGGCGAAGCACGCTGTGGCCGTGAATCCGAATCCTGACCTCGAGGCCACTGCCAGGGAGCGGGGCTGGAGGGTTTATTTTCCCGAGGGCACTCGCCCTCGGAGTTAGATATCCATGAAGGTCCGCCGTTTACAATTGTCGAGGCAATGTATTCCGCACAATTACTCGATCATTTTCAGAACCCGCGCAATCCCGGCGAGATTGCCAACGCCGACGCTGCGGCTGAGATCGAGAATCCCGCCTGTGGGGACGTGCTGCGATTGACCCTGAAGCAAAGCTCCGGCCGGATTACTCAGGTGCGGTTCAAAGCTAAGGGATGTGTCGCGGCGATTGCCTGTGGGTCGGCAATGACCGAATTGGTTGTCGGCAAGACGTTGGACGAAGCCAGAAAGGTGGAGCTTGCGGATCTCACCGCGGCCGTCGGTGGCTTGCCTCAAGCTTCAAATCACGCTGCCCATTTGGCACTGGAGGCGCTTACGGTTTCGCTGAGTCGCCTCAAAACATAGTTCCGATTTATGCTGACCCATACGCCACGCCGGATCGCTTGCTTGCAACCTAGCGCGACCGTAATTCTCGCGGAGATTGGCGAACTCGATCGCGTTGTCGCATGCACCAAGTATTGCGCGGATGTTGTTCCTGAAATCAACTCGCATTGCCGGACGATTCTCGCCGATTCGTGGACGGCCAATGCCCAACAGATTGCCACTGCCCATCCCGACCTTGTGATCGCTTCCGTGCCTTATCAGGAGAAAGCGGTCATCGAAATTCTCAAGTCAGGAGTGCCTTTCATCGGCCTCGCTCCGAAGACTTTGGCGGATATCTATACAGACATCGCCATCATTGCTGGCGCAGTTGATGCCGGCAATCGAGGGGAAGCTGTAATCGCCCATATGCAGCGAAGAATCGAAGAGGTTCGCGCGCGTACGGCGGGGCTACCGCGGCCGAAGGTATTCTGCGAAGAATGGGGCAAGCCCTTGATCACGTCGCAGCCCTGGGTTGCAGAACTTGTGGACGCTGCGGGAGGTGAGTTTCTCGGCGCTCCGGGAAAGCAGATTTCCGCCGAAGAAATCCCTCGACTGGACCCTGATATCTTCATCGCGGCCTGGTGCGGAGCGGGCGACCGCGTCCCGCTCAACAAGATTCTCGCCGAGCGCGGCTGGCAGGGAACTAGCGCCGCCCGCGCTTCCCGGGTTTACTGCATCCGCGATGAGTATCTCAATACGCCGGCTCCCACGCTGCTTCAGGGGCTGGATGCCCTGGCGTTTGCCATCCATCCCGAACAGTTTGACGGCCCGAAGGGGATCCGCCGGATTACAGCCGTGCCGTCTTCCATCGACATGAATCCTGTGCCTTAAGCTAAGGTTTCTTGGTTCCTCTGCCCCATGCGAATGCCTTGTTTGCAGGCCAGTACAACCGTTTATTGGTCGTGCCCTGAAGACTTTTCGTTTGCCAGGACCCCGAGCAGGCCAGTCACCCGCCAATGCAATTGTGGGCACTGCAACCTCCGGCTTCATTTAGACTGGCAGCAGAGATCATGGTGTCAGCTTCCTCCAATCGACAGCACGGCGCTTCGGGCGTGACGAGTAATCAGCCCGCGGTTCCTGAGCCGGCCTTCGCGGAACGGGCGCGCACGTTGATGTACTTGGGCCGGATTGGCAGCTTATCTACCATTTCCCGCAAGCAGCCCGGCTTTCCCTTCGGATCGGTAATGCCATACGGTCTCGACGATCGCGGGCGTCCCATATTCCTCATCAGTACCATGGCGATGCACACCCAGAACCTGCAGGCGGATTCGCGCGCCAGTTTGCTGGTCACGCAACCTTCCGGAGATGGTGATCCGCTGGGTGCCTCACGGGTGACGCTGGTGGGAAACGCTGCGACGATATCTGAACCGGAAGTCTCCGACGCTCGCAAACTTTATGTGGCGCGTTATGCCAACAGCAAGTACTGGGTGAACTTCGACGATTTTTCTTTCTACCGGATGGACGTGCTTGACGTGTACTACGTTGGTGGATTCGGGGTGATGGGCTGGGTAAAGGCACCCGATTATGACGAGGCACACCCCGATCCGCTGGCCGATGCGGCTGAGGGAATCATCGCTCACATGAACACCGATCACCGGGACGCACTGGTCCAGTTGGTTCGGGCAAACGCTGGAGTCGAAGCGCAAGAGGCAGCGATGACCGCCGTAGACCGCCTCGGTTTTCACGCACGCCTTAAAACCGCGGACGGCGTCCGTGGGGTGCGTATTGCATTCCTGCGAGAAGTTCAGAACCCGGGCGAAGCTCGGGAAGTTCTGGTCGAGATGGTGCAGGGCGCGCGGCGGCAGCCTTGAAGACTAAGACTGGACCAAAGAATTCTTCAAACAAAGGAAATGCCCGTCACCTTTTCGGATGACGGGCATTTAGTGATCGCTTCGAGAGCGTTTTCGCTTAGACCGCTTGAACGTTCTCCGCTTGCCAGCCCTTGGGGCCCTTGGTCACGTCAAACTGCACGGTTTGGCCTTCTTGCAGGCTGCGGAAGCCGCCAGCCTGAATCGCGGAGAAATGCACGAAAACGTCTTCGCCATTCTGACGGCTGATAAAGCCGTAGCCTTTGGCGTCGTTAAACCACTTCACTGTTCCTTGTTCTGCCATTGATAGTCCTATTCCTGTTTCTTGAAATGTGCTATGGAAGATTCGCTGCTAGTGAGGGGGTGACGCTGGTTGGCGATACCGACCTTCAATTGCTTGTGAGTCAAACTTAGCTGAAAGAGATTATACACGATGTTCCAATATTGCACAAAAAAATGTTCATCTGCCCTCAAAATTCCGGCCTAAGCAATGCGAACTACAGCCGGTCGGGTTACAGTCGTCAGCTTTCCACAGATCTCCTGAGGTTTAGGTTCACCTGACCTTTACTATCTCTTGGCGATACCTAGAATTAGCTGTATAGCCAAGGCGTACGGCGTAGATTTCGCAGAGTCGGGGTTGGGGCATTCGTTGTGGCAAATTTCTATACAGACGTAATCTCCAGGGACGCGCGCTTTGAGTCGGTCAATCGAGTCAGCGACGCCTCCCTGCTGGAGCCGGCTACGCGGCAACTCGTGGCAGGTATAATCTCGGCCGCTCACGGGATGGGTATCGAACTGATGATTTATGAGACTTACCGCAGCCAGGAACGCCAGCAGGAACTCTTCAACCAGGGCGCCACAAAACTCCGGACAGTCGGAGTACATCACTATGGCTTGGCGTGCGACATCGTTCGGATGGTAAACGGGGAGCCTTCGTGGAAAGGCGATTTTTCCTTTCTAGGACAGCTTGCGCAGAGCAGCGGAATGATCTGGGGCGGGGACTGGGGAGCACCACACCTCAAGCACAGCTTCGTCGACAACGTCCATGTGCAGCGTTGCACCGTGGCCCGGCAAGGCGATCTCTTCGCCGGCACATGGTTTCCGGACGATACCTACAACCCGTACCAGGACCATCAAAATCTTCTGGCCACTGTGATCAAGCAGCCAATGCGAGTTACGGCAGCCTCGGGCCAGGCGCGCACCGGAAATAAGCGAACTTAGGGATATGCGACACTCCTGATAAAGGGAGCTATTCGTCCAGACTTCCCAGCCCACGCTGCACGTTCTATCCCACTGCATTACTATGTTCGTTGCCGTTTGCCAGTTGCATCCAGCGAGAGGACTCTGACTCATGAGTCGACGAAAAAACGATATGACGGGTATCGGCAGTCGCCGATCATTCTTGAAAACTACAGTTATCGGCGGCGCAGTAGCAACCATCGCCCCTGGCTATTCCGCGTTGGGGTCAGCCAGAGAAATAGCGACGCCCAAACCAACCGACGATATTAGGGCTTTCGAACTCGATGAAATCACCATCTCCGGCCTGCAAGATGGAATGCAGTCCGGCAAGTTCACTGCCCGTTCTCTCGTAGAAAAATACTCTGCCCGCATCGACGAGATCGACAAGCACGGCCCGGCCATCAACAGCGTGATCGAGTTGAACCCAGACGCGCTCTGGATTGCCGACGCACTCGATCAGGAGCGGAAAACGAAAGGCCCACGTGGCCCGCTGCACGGTATTCCGATACTGATCAAGGACAATATCGACACAGCCGATCGAATGATGACCACGGCCGGTTCGCTCGCTTTGCTCGGTTCAAAGCCGACCAAGGATTCTTTCGTTGCTCAGAAACTGCGGGCAGCCGGTGCCGTCCTTCTGGGAAAGACGAATCTCAGCGAATGGGCCAACATCCGCTCCAGCCACTCGACCAGCGGATGGAGCGGCCGTGGCGGGCTTACCAGGAATCCCTATGCTCTCGACCGGAATCCCTGCGGATCGAGCTCAGGTTCTGGCGCAGGAGTATCGGCAAATTTGTGCGCCGCTGCCATCGGCACTGAGACCGACGGTTCCATCGTATGTCCTTCGTCCTCGAATGGCATCGCAGGCATCAAGCCCACGGTCGGCCTGGTGAGCCGCGGAGGCATCATCCCAATTTCCCACAGCCAGGACGGTGCCGGCCCCATGTGCCGGACGCTGCGGGACGCCGCAATTTTACTGGGCGCGCTTACTGGAGTCGATCCGCGAGATTCTGCCACCAACGCGAGCCAAGGCAAGTCGTTCACGGACTACTCTCAGTTCTGCGATCCCAATGGTCTCAAAGGCGCTCGCATCGGCGTCGCGAGAAAGTACTTCGGGTTCAGTGACTCTGTCGATGCTGTTATGGAGCAGTCTCTTGATGCCATGAAGAAACAGGGAGCCGTACTCATTGATCCAGCAGACATTGAGACTTTCGGTAAGTTCGACGAAAGCGAACTACTGGTTTTCATGTATGAACTTAAGGCAGACCTAAATGCCTATCTCGCAAGTCTTGGCCCGAATTCGCCGGTGCGGACTTTGCAAGACATCATTGACTTCAACGATCGCAATCGACAGAAAGAGATGCCCTATTTCGGCCAGGACTTATTTATAAAGGCCGAAGCCAAGGGCCCGCTAACTGAGAAAGCCTATCTCGATGCGTTCGAAAAGAACCACCAACTTGCCCGCGCCGAAGGCATTGACGCCACCATGGACAAGCACCATCTCGACGCTATGGTCGCACCCACGGGCGGTCCGGCCTGGCTGACAGATCTCGTGAACGGTGATCACGTGGCGGGAGGGAGTTCGAATGCCGCGGCGGTCGCGGGATACCCGAATATCAATGTCACCGCCGGATTCATCTCCGGCTTGCCGGTGGGCATCTCGTTCTTTGGCCGCGCCTGGAGCGAACCGAATCTCATCCGTCTGGCCTACTCCTTTGAGCAGACCACGAAAGCTCGACAATCTCCCCGCTTCCTATCCACGATCGGAGCGGGATAGGAGTCTTCCTTACTCCCGATTGCAATGCTATCCCGAAATTGTGCTGGGAAAGGCTCAGCCACGGTCAAAAATCAAACGAATATGTTTCGGGATGTCACAACCGTGTTAGCCTTACTTACACAAGGGGGTATTAATGATCATTGACAAGGTAGTTGTTTCCCTGCGAAAGGAGTACTCCCGTCTTGAAAAAGAGATGGCACAGGTAGGGAAAGCGCTAGACGCACTTGGTCATGCGGGCGGAAGGAAGCTGAAGCTCAAGAAGACCGGCCGTACCTTGAGCAAGGATGCCCGCAGGCGAATTGCTGAAGCGCAAAGGCTACGCTGGGCGAAGGTCCGAAAGGCCAACGCCAAGCTGGTCAAGTCGTAAGTCGCTGTAATGCTTTCGCAAGCACCGCAGCCGGCCTCGTTCGTAGCCGCAAATTTGCGGACGAGGCCCTAGCTTCGGAACTTGCCTTCTAATCTGAATCGACTGAAAGCCGCTCCAGTTATAACCCACTTCTAAGTCCAGCGGAACCACCTCAGAGCCAAAGCAAAGGAAACTCCTCCCCACAGAGCCATGATCACCAAGCGGGGCCATTGATGAATCAACGGTGCGCCCTCCAGGATGCTGGCACGAAGAGCGTCGTTTAAGGCCGTCAGCGGGAGCGCCTTGATCAAAGGCTGAATTACGGCTGGAAAGCGCTCGTAAGAAAAGAACACTCCAGAAAAGATCCACATGGGCATCATGACGAGGTTCATGAGGCCGCTCACACTCTCGATTTTCTGAGCCCGGCTGGCGGTTAATAATCCGACTCCGCCAAAGCACATCGCACCGAGAGCCCCGATGAACAGGATCGCGAAGATTGATCCCAGCACTTTCATCTGAAACACGAGGACGCCGAGCGTCAGGAGCAATCCGATTTCGATAATCATCAGAACCAGGCGGCTGGACATAAGCGCAAGCAAGAAATCCCCCCGGCGCATGGGTGTGCCGACGAAGCGCTTCAGCAGCTTTCGTTGACGCATATCGACCAAAGCAAACCCAATGCCCCACATTCCGGAGTTCATCAGGTTCATGCCGAGTAATCCGGGAATCAGGAAGTCAATGTAACGCGAACCTGGTTCAGAAGATGTAGCCACCGTTGTCGGAATTGCATCTTTGCGACCGGCTGCCGCCTGCAGCGCGCTATCCGCTTCGGCTTTTGCCAGGACGCTCTCCGGCCGTGCCGGATCGTAGCGATAACGCAGCCCGCCCTTTCCGTCGGGCTCGATTACAAGATCGTACTTTCCTAGGCGGAATCCCTGCCGCGCAGTCGACTCGTCTTGCACATCGACTTTGAAAGACGCATGCTGCGGAGAGCGTTGCAGTAACAGCTCCGCTTCCTGCGCTCCTGCTCCGGCAACAATCGCAACCGAGGACGCATCCGCGGGCTTATTGCGGAAGGCGATTCCGAGACCCGCGGCCAGCAACAGCGGAAACACGAAAACCCAGAAGACCACCTCCGGCTCGCGCTTCAGCTCCAGCATGCGCGCCATCAGCAGATGAAGGTAACCCGACCATCTGCCATTCCGCTTCGGCGGGCGAGGCGGAGCCCTTCGTTCCGCAACCCTTGTTTGCTCGGCAACACTCATAGGTCGTTTGCTTACCGCGACTCGGGCTTCCACTTGTTGAGGAATTCGAGCACCGCCTCCGGCGTCAGGGATCGCGCGTCCTCGAATTCACCATTTTTCTGGCTCACCACCAGCTTGCCATTGCTTTCGACGACCGCCAACGCTGGAATGCCCTTATTCAGTGGAATCTCGAACTGCTTCACCAGGTCGGCATTCTTTTTTTCATCTGGCCCCAAATCGATATGCACCACCTCAAAGTTTGCCATCACCGATGCGAAGTCGGGGCGATGAAAAGCCAGATCGAGCACGTGGCAGTCATAGCACCAGTTAGCGCCGAAGACCAGCAGGACGCGCTTGTGCCCGGTTGCCGCTTTTTCCTCGGCTTCCTTGATATCCGCTTGTGGGTCCACGTCCGCCGGATAGATATTCTTGTTCATGTCCGACGGTTGTTTCAGGTGCGGCGCATCCGCTCGCTCCGAGCTAATCAGCCGCCACTGCTCGCCCTGTTTTTTCCAGCCCTGGCCATCGGTTATGCTGAGAGTCTGGCCATTCGGCAGCTGCACGTTGGCTTTGAAAACAACACTCGTGCCCCAAGGCCGGTCGAGCACTGCAACCGTTTCTAATGCCATGCTTCGCGCCTTAAGACCCACCCAGAACTTGACGTCCGCGTCAGCACTGGTCACAACGCCGTTCGCCTGAACCTTCGGCGTCGGCTCGGTGATGTAGAGCGCCCTTAAGGCTCCGGCATCTCCAGCGAGGACCGCGGCTTTCCACTGCTCTAGCGGAGCAAACTGTGCCAACGGGCCAGCCTCAGAAGTCTGCGTAAAGCTGAACTGCGCCACGAGCAAGACCGGCACTGTTACGGCCAGAATCGCCGTGCGACGAAAGTGTCCCCCAAGGTTCATATTCATGTTTCCCCATTCTCACTCTTCTCGCAAATGCCGGCCGGTCAGCCGCACAAACACATCTTCCAAACTCGCCTGACGCGTAGTCAGATGCTGCAACTCACATCCCCGCTTTCCCACCGCATCCAACAGCGCCGGAATTGCCAAGTGTGGCTCCTTAACATTGAGAGATAACATGCCGTCATCCTCGCGCACAGATTCCACACTAGGCAGAGCACGCCAGACGTCGAGCGCCGCGCCGTCGGAATTCCCGCTCACGGCGAACTCCACCACGTGATGACCGCCCAATCGCTCAATCAGATCCGCCGGCGACCCCTCGGCGATGATCTGCCCGTGATCGACAATCGCCAGCCGGTCGCAAAGCCGCTCGGCCTCATCCATGTAATGCGTGGTAAGCAACACGGTGCCGCCGTCGCGTTGAAAGTCTCGAATAATGTCCCACAGTTGCCGCCGGCTCTGAGGATCGAGGCCCGTGGTCGGCTCGTCCAGAAAGAGAATCTTCGGATTGCACACCAGAGCAGTCGCAACCGCGAGGCGCTGCCTCTGCCCGCCGGAAAGCTTACCTACCCATGCGTCGGCCTTCTCTGTTAGCTGCAATTGCTCCAGCACCTCATCGGACGAACGCGGTTCGCGGTAGAAGCTGGCAAACAGTTCCACGGTTTCGCGCACGCTCAGCTTCTCCGATAGCCGCGTCTCCTGCAGCGAAATGCCCAGCCACTCCCGCATCTCGCGCGCATTCTCACGCCAGGAGCGACCGAAGATGGATACCTCGCCCGAAGTCGGCTCCAGCAGGCCCTCGAGAATCTCGATGGTCGTGGTTTTTCCCGCCCCATTCGGTCCCAGCAGGCCAAAACATTCGCCGGTCTGAATTTCGAGGTTCAGACCGCGCACGGCCTCGACTTTACCGTCGTAAGTCTTGCGGAGATCACGACATTGGATGGCGGAAGGCATTGAGCAATTTTACCGGATGACGCCTCCACGACCCTGCAAATCAATTCTGTACCGTCCTGCTAAAATACCGCATCGCCGAATCTTCATTCGGCATCTTTTTCCCATGCGCATAGCCAAACGTGGCTTCACTTGACGGCGCACCTTCTAAGACGCCGTGTATCGTCTCCAAAACAGCCCTGAGTTTTTCCTGTCCTCCGTTGAGAACATGAAAGGAAGCCGCTTATGCTGCGCAATCTTTGCGTTTTGTCTTCTGTGCTCTTCTTCCTGACCCTGTCACTCGCCGCCCAGGATTCTCGTCACTTTACGTTTCACTACGCCTTCACGGTAAAGAATCCTCCCGCCGGACAGAAAATTCGCATCTGGATCCCGGAGGCGCACTCGGACACCTATCAGGAAGTAAAGGTGGTTTCCGCCCATGGCGATCTGCCGTTGAAAAGAACCAGCGAGTCAAAATATGGAAACCAGATCTATTATGCGGAAACCGTTTCGGCGCAACCCGAACTGCACTTCGATATCGAATATGACGTAACGCGCCATGAGCGTGTGGCGCTCGGATCGGCGGCCCGTGTAGTTACGGTTTCACTTTCATCCGCCGAGAAGCAGCAAGATCTGCAGCCAGACGCGCTGGTGCCAGTTACGGGTCTTCCAGCTGATCTCGCCGCAAAAGTCACCCAAGGCAAGACTCAGCCGCTCGATAAGGCCCGTGCGATCTATAACTACGTGTTCACGACCATGCGCTACGACAAGACCGGCACCGGCTGGGGACATGGCGACGTTCTCTATGCCTGCGACGCGAAGAAGGGTAATTGTACCGACTTCCATTCTTTATTCATTGCCATGGCTCGCTCCCAGGGAATTCCGGCGCGCTTCGAAATCGGATTCCCTCTTCCGCCCGATAAGCACTCGGCTGAGATCGCAGGCTACCACTGCTGGTCGGATTTCTACATCGACGCGAAAGGCTGGATTCCAGTCGACATTTCCGAAGCCTGGAAGCACCCGGAAAAACGCGATTACTTTTTCGGTTCGCACGACGTAAGTCGGATGCAGTTCAGCATGGGCCGCGACCTGCGCCTGAATCCTCCGCAGGATGGCAAGCCGCTGAATTATTTTGTCTATCCCTACGTGGAAGTCGATGGGCGGGAATATCCGAATGTATCTTTAGCCTTCTCATTCGCCGACGTAGGCGCAGCAGTCGCGATGAAATAACTTGGGGCGAGTGAATCTGGTTTCAGCGGCAGGTTATCGCATCGCCAGGATCTCCCCCGGTCCGCTGGGAGTCTGGGGCAAGTCTGGTGGCGGCATCACTGGGGGCGGCGCGGCTCCGTTTGCCGGCTTCGGCACATCCTGCTGATCTTCTCCCGGACGCCTGAGACTTGGAGCACTCGCCGGACGTTCTTCTAGTTCCTTTTCTTTCTTGGCTTCTTTCGTCGCGTCAGGCTGCAAGAAGACTTCTTTTTCGGTGCGTACGATTTTCTCGCCGTCCACCTTCATGGTCTCGACGCGCACCACCTCATCGCCCACGAAGCGAACGAAATCTACGTCGGCCGGCGCCTCGCCATAGATCCACTCTTCATAAACATTCTCGCCCTCACGTTCCCGCACCTTTTTTGGCGCCTTGCCCTTGGCGTGCAGCACCATCTCCTGATTCATACCCACGAGCACGCGATGTGCCTGGATCGCTTCCTTCACTTTCGGAGGAACAGAATCCAGATAGGCTTGTTCCTTGTTGCGCGCGTTGAAGTCCAGGACCGGAAGCAATAGATTGCGCAATTGCCCGGCCGTCATCTCGGGAACGTACTTGTCGAAGTACACGTCGAGATAGGAACCGTGGGGGTTGGCTTGCGGCTCGCTCGGTCCCGTCTGCAAGGGGCCGTTCGCACCCGAAATCTGAACCCGCTGATACCACTTCTGTCGACGAATCGGGCCGCCGTTGATCTCGAAATGTATGTAATCGTTCTTGATCTGAACGAAAGAAATATGCGCGGGATCTCCCGGCTTTAGCGCCGGTCCCCAAAGATTGAGCGCCTGCTGTAATTCCTCTCCATTAGGAATGACCAAGCCCTGTCTCAGTTGCAGGCCCTTTTTGCCCATCGGGAACGCAGTGCGGGCGTAAACCAGCTGGGTCTCGAAGTCGCGGATGATTTGGTAACGCGTCTGCTTCGCTATCCGCGGGGCGTTGGGTGGAATCGGCGCCGGAGCTGGCGCTGCGGGCTGATTAAGAGCTGCAGCGGGAGCCGACTGTGAAGTCCGGAGCTTCCCGGGATCACTTGTCTGGCCGTAAAACAGAGAAGAGGCGGAGAGAATCAGGAAGGCGAGAAGGGCTTTACTCCTAAGGCATCGCATACTGCACCCCGAGGCGTGTGCACATTATATGCGATACGGGGCCGTGCGGTTGCTGTCAATTTACGACAAAAAGGGGCGCCTATACGCTCTCCGGACCCCGCTTCTTGTGCTGCTGGCACTTCGTCATGATAGCCGACCGGAGCCGGCTGCGGAGATCTTCAGGCAGTTCGTAGAGCTGCGAGTCGCGATAGATCTCGATGGTCTTCTTGGTGGTGTCGCAGACCACATAGCAGTTGTGGCACCAGGAAAGATGGTTCTCCAGTTCAACCTTGGTGGGTTCATCGAGGACGCCGTCCAAATAATTGGTCAGCTCGTGCAAAAAATCAGAGCATTTCACTGTTCGCCATCTCCACTCTCGCGTTTCTGAAAGTAACGTCCTAACCGCTCCCGAAGCTGCAAGCGCGCGCGCAGCAGCCTCGATTTGACCGCCGGCACGCTCAACTCCAGTGCCGCCGCAGTTTCCTCGGTGGACAATCCTTCCACGTCCCTGAGTACAAACACGGTCCGAAACCCTGGGGGAAGGCCTTGGATCGTTTTACTTAATATCTCGCGTAACTCCGCTTGCGTATATTGCTGTTCAGGATTCGGACTCCAATCCGCGATCTCCCGCGGAAGTGAATCGTCTTCCGTTTTTATGTCTTCGTCCAGCGAAACTGTGCGCTCAGGCTTCTTGCGGCGCAGCTTCATCAACGCTTCGTTGACGGCGATGCGCACCAGCCACGTATAAAACTTCGACTGCTCCTGGAACTTCGCCAGGTTGCTGTACGCCTTGAGAAACGCCTCCTGCACCACATCTTCCGCATCCTCACGGTTTTGCGTGATGTGTTGCGCGATCCGGAAGACGTTGCGATCGTACCGGCGAACCAGCTCTTCAAAGGCCGAGTCGTCGCCCTGTTTGGCCGCCCGCACCAGTGTCAGTTCATCACTGACAGGCTCTTCCAGTTTGTTTTGGATGGTTCCCATTCTCTCTGCGATGCAGTATTTTGCGGACAAAGAACCGCTGCACTGATACTGAAAAGGTCTGCTGTTATTCTACTTGGTAACCAGAGTATTTGACCAACCGCTTTCCAGTTTCGGCGGGATGCGGTTTACGATAGAGTCGATCTGAGAGATGACGCGGTCGAACACGTCCTGACGTACTCTGGGACGGTCCCACAAGTGCCGTATAATCAGCAGTTAGGGCAGCTCTTTCCGCTGCTGCAGGGCGAACGGGCGCGATTCTACAGGAAAACGGTCTTCAAGCATGGCGGAACCGAATCGGAAACAGAACGAGGGGCAGTCAACTGAGGTTGAACAGATCGTAGCCCGCGCCGTGTCTCAGGCCCTTCGCGACCACCTCCCGCAATTAGAAGAACAGATTGCCAAACAAGTTTTGCAGGCATTGCCGGTTCCCGTGAGTGAAGCCCGCGTTATTCCTCAAGACGGCTCCAGCAGCCTGGTTCATGCGGTTTCAATGATTCATGCGGGATCCACGCAGAAGGAAGTCCTGCGGGCTTTACTGGACGCTGGAAGCGAGCACTGCGCTCGCATCGCGCTGTTTGTCGTGAAGGCGGGAGCGGCATCCGGATGGCAATCGCGTGGCTTCGGCGACGAGGAAGCGGTGAAGGATTTCCCGCTTGATTTGAACGCCGGACCTGTATCGCACACTTATCACAATCGCGTTGCAACGCCGGGAAACATCGCGGAAATGGGCAGACAATTCGTGGGACAGTTCGGCGGTCCGGCCAATGAACAGATTCTGATTCTGCCGCTGGCGCTCAAGGATAAAGTCGCTGCACTGGTTTATGCCGACGGTGGCGACATCGGGAAGTTGAGCTCCGATGCGCTGGAACTGCTGGTGCTGGCAACCAGCGCCTGGTTGGAAGTTATTTCGCTGCGCAAGCATGCCGCGCCCAAGGACGACGGCGATGTGGCAGCAAGCTCGGTGGAGCGAGCAGCCCCGCCAGTGCAGACCGTTTCTTCCTATTCCGATCCTTTTGCGGGACACGCGCCAAAGCACGTGCCCGCCAGCGCTCCGGCCGTGCCCGAACCCGCGGAGGTGGTGGAAGTGGCTTCGGCTCGTGCCGCCGCGGCACCTGCCGTGGCGACTGATCCCCTGGCCGGCCTCTCTGCGGAAGACGCCGATGTCCATCGCAAGGCGCAGCGCTTCGCCCGCCTGCTGGTTGACGAGATCAAGCTCTACAACCAGGCGAAAGTGGCTGAAGGAAGGCGCAACAAGGATTTGTACGACCGTTTGAAGGAAGACATCGACAAGAGCCGGGGTACGTTCCAGAAGCGCTACGGTAGCACCGTCGCTGCGAGCGGAGATTACTTTCAGCACGAACTGGTGCGCAGCCTGGCCGAGGATGATCTCTCGATTATGGGGCCGAACTTCCGCCTCTAGTTCTTGCGATTTTGGCAGTTCCATCTACGCGAAAAGTAAAAAGTGGTTCGATCAGTTTCCAAGGGTTGGTGGATGCTCGCCGCTGCAGTTCTCTGCAGCTCCTTTGGCGCTCTGCGAGGTTCGGCAGAGGCGCCTTCTTCAGTGTTGTCCAGCTCGCTTCAAGATCAAGCCGAGCCGAAGACGGCGCAAAACGTTCCCACCGCCGGAACCAGCGGCACCCAAAAAACTACGGCGAAAAAAACGTCGTCCAGCAGGAAAACAACAACGAAAGGCTCCAAGCATCGCTACACCAACGCTCGAAAACCGCGGACGATATCACCACGCGTCCGGCGCATGCGTCAGGCGTTTGTGGCCTCCACCAGCTTGCGGCCCATGGCGGAGCAGCTGTTACAAGATCGTACCCCTCCTGCTTACGCCGGGGTCCAAGCCTACGCCCACACCCATGCCAAAGAAGACGCGGGAGCGCTCGCCTGGCTGGTGCTCGGCTATGCTCATGTTCTGGATAAGGACTATGCGAAAGCGATCGATCCGCTGAGCCGCGCCAAGCTTCATGCCGGCGATCTTGGGGATTATGTCGCTTATTATCTCGGAGTTTCTTATCTGCAAACGGGACACACGGCAGAGGCGCTCGCCAACCTGTCAGACTTCGGCAATGCGCATCCTGACTCGTTGTTGGTACGCGACGCGCAAGTGAGCTATGCCGATGCGCTGCTGCTTGAAGGCCAGCCGGCGGAAGCGGCCTCTTTGCTGGAACGGATTCGCGTGCCGATCCGCTCCGACGTGGAATTCGCCTTGGGGCGCGCCTATGCCGCATCCGGGCAAACGGCAAAAGCCGCTGAGACGCTCGGCAACATTTACTACACCATGCCGGGCAGCGCCGAGGCGGACTCCGCTTATGCCGAACTGAGAAAACTGCCATCCGCCCCCGCTCCAACAAACGCTCAACTGACGACCCGGGCCGAGGGATTGCTGAGCCGCCGGCGTTACGCGGAGGCGGCAGACGAATATCGCAGCCTGGTCAACGCAGCGGGCCCAGAAGATCGACCAAAGATGCAACTCGCCTTGGCGGACGCTCTCCATCGCAGTGGCAGGAACCGCGACGCCAAGCAGGTGCTCGATTCGCTGGGCAGTACGACCGAGGCGAACGCGCAGCGCCTGTATCTGCTGGGTCAAGTAGCCTTTGCTGCGAACGACAATGACACTTTCTATCGCACGGTCGAAGAGTTGCGCCAAGCTGATCCAACCAGCCCATGGCTGGAGCAGGCCTTACTGTCGGCGGCCAACTTGCATCTGGTGCATCACGAGTATGACCAGGCTCTCGATGCCTTCCGTGAAGCGCAAGTGCGTTTCCCGAATGGCCCGCGCGCCTCCTACGTGCATTGGAAAGCCGCCTGGCTCACCTTGCGCCAGGGCCGCAACGAGGATGCCAAGAAAGCCTTCGAGGAGCAAATTGCGCTCTACCCTTCGGGTGGAGAGACTCCCGCGGCTCTGTATTGGCGGGCCCGGCTGGCGGAGGAAGACAACCAGTTCGGCTTGGCCCGCGCGTTTTACCAGAAGCTTTCCGACCGCTATCGGAACTTCTACTACGCAGAATTGGGCAGAGAGCGGTTGAAGCATCTTCCCCCCGCCGGCGACGCGACAACGACCGAATATGCCTTGCTCGATCGCGTTCCTCCACTCGACAGCAGCGGCAAAGTGACGGAGTCAGAACCGCCGGCCGATGAACTCCACGTGCAGAAGGCAGAGCTGCTCAGCAATGGTGGACTGATCGATTTTGCCGTGCGTGAATTGCAGGCTGCCGCTGCGAATGGCGGTGGAAGCTGGGCGCCTGCGGAGACTGCCCAACTCTACGTGGAAACGGGACACTACGACCGCGCCATCGAGTATATGAAGCACTCCGCGCCCAATTATTTCGCGCTCGACATTCCTGATTTGCCGAGAAAATATTGGGAGGCGCTTTTCCCGAAGCCTTACTGGAACGATCTGAAGCGATTTTCCGCGGCTAACGGATTGGATCCTTACCTCGTAGCTTCGCTGATCCGGCAGGAATCTGAGTTCAATCCCTATGCGATTTCGCGGGCCAACGCGGTTGGCTTGATGCAACTGCTGCCCAAGACCGGCAAGCTCGTTGCCAAGGAAGAAAAGTTGAAGCGCTATAGCGCCAGCCAGTTGTATACGCCGGCCGTGAATATGCAGTTAGGCACACGCTATTTCCGCGGCATGGTAGACAAATTTGGAGGCTCATTCGAGTACGCCCTCGCCGCTTACAACGCTGGGTCGGACCGCGTGGACGAGTGGCTAGCCCAAGGAAAATATCGCGATCCTCAGGAATTCGTCGAATCGATCCCCTTCACCGAGACCCGCGAGTATGTGCAGGCAATCCTGCGAAATGCCAGCGTGTACAAGCAGCTGTATGGGACGCCGTAGCCGTTCACGAGCCGGCGTGCAGTATTTGTAGGCATAGTCGCAATTCCGTCCCATGGGGAGAAGGGGTTCAACTCGCGAGCGTGTCTTCGCGGTCACTCGATTTGTGAAACAGTATCTCCAATATCAACAGCCCCGCTCCCACCACAATGGCGCTGTCGGCCAAATTGAAAACCGGCCATTGATACTGCTTGACGTAGACCAACAAAAAATCGACCACGCGCCCGCGCGCCAGGCGATCCCAAAGGTTCCCCAGCGCCCCTCCCATAATCAGAGACAAGCCGACCCCGGTGACGATGTGAGCATGGTGGTTCTTCCACAGCAAAGCCGAAACCACTACCAAAGCGATCGCAGAAAATCCAATCAGCAATCCGGTTTTCCAGGGTGCAGTCGAATCGGCGAACAGGCTGAAGGCCGCACCTGTATTCTCGGTGTGGGTGAGTCGAAAAAAGCCAGGAATCACCTGAATGTGAGAATAGAGGCGAATACGTTGCGCCACGAGATGCTTGGTCCAGCGGTCAAGCAAAACAACAATGACCACGATGAGAAGGTAGATAGCGCGCGCGGAGTTCTTGGTCATTCCTGATAATTAGCCTGCAAGTATCTTACCCTGTGGGCGCGGGCTACCGCTCGACTTCACAGAGACGAATCCCTTACCACTTTTATCAAGCGTTCGTCATTTTCATCTATCCGCGGCGTACCGTGTCCATGTATTCTGATGAGCCTTGGGCTGGCGGCGGTCGCGGATCGCGGAACGAAACCCGCTCTTGGTTGTTCTAATCCCTATGTTTGCGATATGGGCTCATGAAGCTTTTGAAACGTTGGAAGGGTCGGACTCTGCTGTTCCTCGCTGTAGTAGGGCCGGGAATCATCACCGCGAATGTCGACAACGACGCCGGAGGTATCCTCACCTACTCGCAGGCCGGGGCCCAGTACGGATTCCTTCTGTTGTGGACCATGATTCCGATCACGCTGGCCCTGATCGTGGTGCAGGAGATGAGCGCCCGCATGGGCGCGGTCACGGGCAAGGGCCTGAGCGATCTGATCCGGGAAGAGTTCGGCCTTCGCATCACGTTCCTCATGATGCTCGGCATCCTCATCACTAACTTCGGTAACGTCGTCACGGAATTCATTGGCATCGCCACCAGCCTGGAATTGTTCGGGCTCTCGCGCTACGTAACCGTGCCGGTTTGCGCCGTAATCGTTTGGCTGATCGTGGTGAAAGGCCAATACAAGAGTGTGGAGAAGGTCTTCCTCGCCGCCTCGTTTTTCTATGTGACCTATATTTTTGCCGGAGCATTGGCGCATCCAGCGTGGAAGGAAGCAACCGTCGCGACTTTCAAGGCGCCTTCCCTGCATGCCTTTCGTGAGCAGGCGTACCTGTTTATGGTGATTGGAGTGGTGGGAACGACCATCGCGCCCTGGATGCAGTTCTATCTGCAGGCCTCGGTTGTGGAAAAAGGTGTGACCAGGCGGGGACTTCGTGCTTCGCGCTGGGATGTAATCACGGGCTGCATTTTTACCGACGTGGTTGCCTGGTTCATTATCGTCGCCTGCGCCGCCACTCTGTTCGTGCATGGATACCGCGATATCAAGTATGCCGCAGATGCCGCGCAAGCGCTGAAGCCGTTAGCCGGGCAGTACGCCTACATTCTGTTCGCCGTTGGATTGTTCAACGCGTCGCTCTTCGCCGCCTCGATTCTGCCACTTTCTACCGCCTATACCGTATGCGAAGGAATGGGCTTTGAGTCCGGAGTGGACATGAAGTTCAGCGAAGCTCCGTTTTTCTATTGGCTCTATACGCTGCTGATCGTGGCTGGCGGGGCCGTGCTCTTAATCCCGGGTCTTCCGCTGATAAAGATCGCAGTGTTGTCGCAGGTGGTGAACGGAGTGGTTCTGCCCTTCGTTCTGATTTTCATGCTGCTGCTGATCAACAAGAAGGATCTGATGGGCGAGTACGTGAACTCGCGGTTGTTCAACGCCGTCGCCTGGCTCACGACCGTGGTGATGATTGGGCTGACCATCGCATGGTTCTGGACTTTGAGGGGCGCCGGCTGAAGCCGTCGTCAGATTCTGAACGTCAAGGAAGTCTTCCGGCAGCGAGATCTTTCACCAGGGATGCATCCGCTTCGAGAAAGTCATACGAGGACAGAGTGCTGGGCACTGCCCACTGCAGGTCGCGGAAGATGCGATTCTCGAGTTCGCCGTCGTATTCTCGCACAATAAAAAAACGCAACTCGACCGCGGCGCCGGTGGGGTACGTATGCTGGACGCGAGCGATCTCATCGCCCACCTTGGCATGAATGCCTAATTCCTCCTCCAGTTCTCGGCGCAAGGCATCTCGGGGCTGCTCGCCTTCTTCGATCTTCCCCCCAGGAAATTCCCATTTGAGCGGCATGGTCTGATGCCGGGTGCGTTGGCAAACTAGCAGCTTTCCGTCTTTCTGGATCACCGCTGCGACGACCCGCTTCATAATTCGGAACTCACGATGACGAATAGTGCGCCTGTCACTTAGATTGCTCCAGTTTCTTGCCCACAACTTCGGCGCAGAACTGAACGAGTTCCTGGTCCTCAGCTCCGAACGCGGCTGAGAAGTGGCTATCGATATCGAGTTCGCCTACGACTTGTCCCTTCACGAAAATGGGCACAACAATTTCCGACTTCGTTTCCAGCGAACAGGCAAGATACCGCGGATCTTTGCTGACGTCGTCGACCACCACCGTTTTTCCGCTGGAAGCTGCAGCCCCACAAATTCCTTGATTGAGCGGGATGCGCGTGTGCGGAGTCATCGCCCCCACAAAGGCATCCAGCACCAGCACGGGGGGCTGCGTGCCGGATTCAAGCATGTAAAACCCAACCCAGTTGTACTTCAGCATACGGTCATGCAAGAGCCGGCAAACGTCTTGCATGAGAATCCTTGTCGCGGGCGACGCTTCCGCAAGCGCCACGATTTCATTGCGGACTTCCTCCGTTCTGCTGACGGTGGGCATCAGCAAATCTTAACTCAAGCCATCGGGTTCATGTCGATGGAAGACCAACAGGCGGTAATCTGTCGGATACCTTTCAGCGCGCTCAAACCGTTCGAGGTGAATGGCCAGGTCGTCCAGCCCCCTGAAGCAGAGTGAGGAGCCGACGTGTTGCGCTTCATCAGATTGTTTCCAGCGCCGTCGAATGTTAGACTCTCATTGATCTATAGCCGGTATCTAACCTGAGTCTTTTATCCAAGCGGGAGTAGTTCAGCGGTAGAACGCCAGCTTCCCAAGCTGGATGTCGCCGGTTCGATCCCGGTCTCCCGCTCCATTTCTTGAAAGCGTTACAAACCGACGCTCACTGAAGTTCGATCACGTTGCATTGATTCGGGTCGGTGCCGGTGGAGCAGTGGATCACGTCGAGCGGACTCAACGATGCTGGAGTCTGTTGGAAAAAAGCTCTACGGCTGAAGCTGCTGTCTTCGAACCCGTTGAAATCCGCCAAGAGCCCTTTCCACTCACACCCATGAGTGACCCAAATCACAGACCCAAATGGCGGATTCAAGCGATAACCAATTGCGTCGGCCGGAATCGCTGCAAGCCGGACGGCACGCTGGAGCCTTAGGTTTGTAGGTGCGGATATGGGACCGTGTCGTCGCGCATTCATGCAAGACATTCATTGTGACTCATAAGTAGAAAGCAGCGCGCCAACATCGGTTTCCTTCATAGCCTCCCCTCCTTTGCGACTCCGCACAATCGAACCCACTACGTTTGCGAGATCACCGGCGCGGTCCATGGGGAACGCCGAAGGCAGGAAGGGCCTATGTCCAAACATCCAACCATCGCAGAACATCTGAAAGCGAGCGGAGTTTCCCGCAGAAGCTTCCTCCAGCTATGCGGCACGCTGATGGCAACCGCGCCGTTGGGTTTGGCGCTCACCGGCAAAAAGTCGGTCCTGCAGATTGCCGACGCTATCGGCAAAACCAGACGGCCGTCGGTGATATGGCTGCATTTCCAGGACTGCACGGGATGCACCGAGACGCTGTTGCGAACTTCCGCTCCCGATGTTGCTCATCTCATCCTGGACGTGATTTCTCTTGACTACCACGAGACGCTGATGGCCGCGTCTGGAGCACAGGCCGAGGCTGCGTTGCATTCTGCCATAGCCGAAAACGCCGGCAAGTACGTCCTGGTGGTCGAGGGCGCGATTCCTACCAAGGACGACGGGGTGTACTACCAGATGGGCGGCAGGCCAGGTATGCAGGTTTTGAGGGAAGTAGCAGCCCAGTCTGCCGCGGTCATCGCGATCGGTTCCTGCGCATCGTGGGGCGGTGTTCCCTCGGCCGATCCAAATCCCACCGGTGCCATGGGCGTCAGCTCGGTAGTTTCTGGGAAACCGATCGTGAACCTGCCCGGCTGCCCTCCCAATCCTTACAACCTGCTGGCCGTCGTTCTGGAATACGTCACCATGGGCAAGCTTCCGGCGATGGACGAATTTGGCCGACCTCTCTTCGCCTACGAGCGCGTGATTCACGAGAATTGTCCACGCCGAGCGCACTTTGACGCCGGGCGCTTCGCGTACGCCTTTGGCGACGAAGGCCATCGCAAAGGCTGGTGCCTCTACAAACTTGGCTGCAAGGGGCCAGTCACTCACGCTGCATGCTCCACCCGCCACTTCAATGAGATTCCCGGCGTATGGCCGATCGGTCTTGGAATCCCCTGCGTGGGATGCACAGAAAAGAGCGTGGTATGGCGGATGAGTACGGTTGAGACCGTCCCCATTCACCTGGCCACCCCTCCCGACACTTACCCGCCGATTTACAGCAGTGCTGGTCAGTTGAAGGTTGGGGCTGCCGCGTTGGTGGGTGTGGTTGCGGGAGCTGTAGGTGGAGCTACCTGGGTTGCTTCGCAGCGCTTCCAGAGCAGCCAGGAAGCGGGCGTCGCGCGAGTGATTGCGGATCGAACACACGCGGAAAAACTAAAGCTGTCGTCCGAGAACCAAACTCCGAAGAAAGAGGACTGACGTGGCCATCACTCGGCGAGAATTGTTCAGCACCGTCGCCAAGGCGGGAGTGCCGGCGGCCGTAGCCCTCACCGTTGGTACGAAAGCCCTGCAGGCCGAAGAGATTCCGGTTCCCAGCGCCGCTGTCGGATTGCTTTACGACGCCAGCATCTGCATCGGCTGCAAAGCCTGCGAGGCGGCCTGTGCCGAGGCTAACAACACGCCTGAGGATATCCGGGGTGACAACTTGCATCAGGCGCCGACCGATCTGAACGAGCTTACCCGCAACATCATTAAGCTTTACAAGCCAGAAGACGGATCCGCATTTTCCTTTGTCAAGCGCCAGTGCATGCAGTGCCTCGATCCTGCTTGCGCAGCCGGCTGTCCCTTCCAGGCTCTGCACAAGAATCCCGAGACCGGCATCGTGAGTTGGACGGCAGATAAATGTATCGGCTGCCGCTATTGCACCATCACCTGTCCCTATCACATCCCGCGCTTTCAGTGGCAGGGATACAATCCGCGCGTTACGAAATGCGAGTTGTGCAGCGACCGGCTGGAGAAGGGCCTTAAGCCGGGATGCACCAGCGTATGCCCCACGGGAGCCGTAATCTTTGGCCCGCGCACCGTGCTGCTGGACGAAGCTAAGCAGCGCATCAAGAGTCATCCCGGCCGCTACTATCAAAACCGCATATACGGAGAAACCGACAACGGCGGCACGCAAGCCCTCTATCTATCCCGCGTACCTTTCGAAAAGCTCGGGCTCCCCGAACTCGGGACCGAGTCGGTTCCGGCGAGAACTCTACGCTGGCAGAGGCGGCTGTATCAATATTTTGCTCTGCCCGCTCTGTTGTATGCCGGCCTGGTGCAAGTAATTCGTAAGAGCTTGAAGGGCTATGAGGATGAAGCCCATGAGCAGGAGAAAGAGACTGGATTGAGGGCGCAACTCTGAGGTCACAAATATGAGCACCACAACCATCACAAATGCGTCCACGAACCCGTCCGAAGACCAAAACCGCTGGGAACGGGCTGTACCGGTCTATGGATTCCCGGTGGTGAACCGGTTCTTTCTCGGGCTGGTCGCTATGACTCTGCTGGCGTTCGTGCTGACCGCTTACCGCGAACTCGCGGGCTTGGGGCCGGTCAGCGGCATGAACGATGCGTTTGGCTGGGGAATCTGGAAAACCTTCAACGTGATGGTCCTGACCGCCCTGGGTTCTGGCGCATTCGCGGTGGGAATCGCCGCCTGGGTGTTCCGCCGCAAGCGCCTGCATTCGCTGATGCGTATGGCGCTGCTCACCAGCTTCCTGGCATATGCTTGCGGTCTTCTACTCCTTGGCATCGACGCCGGGCGTCCCTGGAATTTCTACTGGATTGTCTTCCCGTGGAAATGGAATATGCACTCGCCGCTGGCCGAAGTAGCGATCTGCATGTCGATCTACGCCATGGTTCCGCTGGCCATCGAAAACATTCCGCCCGTCCTCGAGAGGCTCTGGTATTTCGATTCCCGCCTGCGGCCCGGAGTCGAGCGATTCGAACGCCGGTTGCACTATTTCTTCCCGTGGATTATTGCCGCCGCTTACCTGTTGCCCGGCATGCATCAATCGTCCCTCGGTGCGCTAATGCTGCTGGCGGGCGAACGCGTCCATCCCTTGTGGCAGACACCCTGGTTGCCATTCTTGTACCTGGGTGCGGCCACCTTTATGTCGTTCGGATGCGTCGCAGGAACCACCATGTTGTGCTGCCTGGTGTGGAAGCGCGCCATGGACATGGAAGTGCTCGACGAAGCCGCCCGCATCACGGCGTGGCTGATTTTCGGCTGGATGGCTTGGAGGCTTCTTGACATCCTCTTCCGCGGCGCTCTGGGCACAGCTTTCCACTTCGATCGCTTCGCAGGTGTTTTCTGGCTGGAGATGATTCTGGTCGGAACGGGTGGCTGGATGCTACGGCGTTCGCTGCAAACTCACCAGACGCGTTCGATGTTCCTGGGCTACGTCCTGAGTTCGCTGGGCGGCATGATTTATCGCTTCAGCCCAACCACATTGGCTTTCCGACCCAACCCTGAATCTCTCTATTTTCCAACCACTATTGAAGTCCTGGTGTCACTTGGTTTTATCTCGATGGGTGTTGCAGGATTTCTTCTCATCGTCAAACGGTTCGCCATTCTTCCGGCTCCTCTTTACGAGTGGCATGACATGGCGAGCTACTTCCGGTTCCGACGGCCCTACATTCGCTGGACCGGATATTTCAAGTACGGACATTTCGGCGAAAACGAATCAATAGCAAAAGACTCCGACTAGACAGCAGGTCTTATGGCGAAACGAATCACAATCGACCCGATCACCAGAATTGAAGGTCATCTCCGCATCGATGTCGAAGTGGATAACAATGCGGTCAGCAATGCATGGGCTTCCTGCACCATGTGGCGTGGCATTGAAAAGATTCTGCGCGGCCGCGACCCCCGCGACGCCTGGCTCTTCACCCAGCGCTTCTGCGGCGTGTGTACCACGGTGCACGCCATGGCCAGCGTCCGCGCGGTGGAAGACGCCTTGAAGCTCGAAGTGCCGCTGAACGCGCAATACATTCGCAATCTGATCCTGATTGCCCACGCGTTGCATGACCACATCGTGCACTTTTACCAGTTGTCCGCGCTTGACTGGGTCGATATTCTGCAGATTCCCAAGGCCGATCCCGCCGCGACGCAAAAATTGGCGGAGAGTATCTCTCCCTGGACACGCAACTCGCGCAATGAGTTCAAAGCCGCACAGGATCGCGTAAACGCCGTCGCCGCCAGCGGCCAGCTGGGAATCTTCATGAACGGTTACTGGGGCCATCCGGCCATGCGGCTCTCGCCGGACGTGAACTTGCTCGCTTTCACACACTACATCCAGGCGCTGGAGTATCAGCGCAAAGCGCTGCAGGTAGTCGGCATCTTGGGATCGAAGACCCCGCACATTCAGAATCTGACGGTCGGCGGCGTGGCCAACGCCATCGACCTCGACAGCGCTAACGCCCTCAACATGGATCGTTTAGAGATGATCCGCGTTCTGCTGGAAGAAGTCGTGCAGTTCATCCATCAGGTGTACTTCGTCGATGTCTGTGCTGTCGCCGCAATGTATCCGGAGTGGTTCAAAATCGGCAGTGGCGTCCGCAACTATCTGGCGGTGCCCGATCTGCCGCTGGACAGTGCCGGTACAAGCTACGACCTGCCCGGCGGATACATCATGGATGGAAACATTGCCGGGACGCGTCCGTTCAAGACGGCTTCCGACAAAGTATTTCGCGATTCCGTCAGCGAAGACGTCGCCCATGCCTATTATCAGGGCAAAGCCTTCCATCCCTGGTCCGGAGAAACGGAGCCCCAATTCACCGGCTGGGATGGAGAGCAGAAATACTCGTGGGTCAAAGCACCACGCTTCAATGGACAGCCCATGCAGGTTGGCCCACTGGCGCAAGTGCTGGTCGGCTTCGCGCAAAGTCACCCGCTGACGGTGAAGTATGCCACTCAGGCGATCAACAATGTCCAGGCCGTCGGTGGAGTCCGCGTCACGCCGGACATGCTGCACTCGACGCTCGGCCGCCACGCCGCCCGTGCCATTCGAGCCTCCATGCTGGCGGAGCTCGCGCAAAAGCATTTGCAGCTTCTCACCGACAACATCGCCAAGGGCGACTACACGGTTCACAATCAGCCGGTATTTCCCAGCCATGAAGTCGAAGGCGTCGGAACCCATGAAGCGCCGCGTGGCACGTTGTCCCACTGGATTGTCATCAAGGATGAAAAGATCAAGAACTACCAGGCGGTCGTACCATCCACTTGGAACGCCAGCCCACGCGACGCCAACGGCGCTCACGGTCCTTATGAAGCCTCACTGCTCCACACGCCGCTTGCGCGCCCCGAAGAGCCGCTCGAGGTTCTGCGCACCGTGCACTCGTTCGATCCCTGCATGGCCTGCGCCTGCCATGCCTTCGATCCCGACGGCAAGCAGATCGCCAAAGCAAAGATCCTATGAAGAAGGTGCTGATCGGCGGGATCGGCAACGTCTTGCTGGGAGACGACGGCGTCGGACCGTACCTCGCGCAGCTTCTCTTGTCGCGTTATGAATTCGGAGAAGGGGTGGAGGTTGTCGATCTGGGCACGCCCGCCCTCGATCTGATTGATCAAATCTCCGGGAGAGATCTCGTCATCCTGATCGATTCCATCGATATCGACGCGGCTCCCGGAACAGTTCGGCTCTATCGCAAAGACGAGATTATGCAACATCGCCCCGCGGTGCGCATGGATCCTCACTCACCTGCACTGGTCGACACGCTGCTTAGTGCCGAACTATTCGGAGTCGCGCCAGCAAACTTGCTGTTGGTGGGAGTTGCCGCCGAGTCTTACGAACCGAGCTGCAGCTTGAGCGAGCCTGTGCGAGCCGCGCTAGATCAGGCGATTGCACCAATCTTGCGTGAACTGGACCGCAACCGGGTCGCGTACCGCTTGAGCAAAAACCCGACCGAAGTCAAAGCCTGGTGGGCGACCGATGAGAAAATGGAATCTCCTTTGCTCGCGCGCTGAGTATCTTCTAGCAGATCCGCGGCAACTGGTCCCCCGCCAGCATGTCCACTACGCGGGTTGTGCCTAGAGTAGTCCGCATTGTCACCAGCCCGGCGTTCTTTTCCGTGACTCTTCCAATGATCTGCGCCTCAGCTCCAAGCGGATGACGCCGCATCGTCTCCAGCAGCGCATCCCCAACTTCGGCCGCTACAATCGCGATCAACTTACCTTCGTTGGCCACGTAGAGCGGATCCAGGCCAAGCAACTCGCAGGCGCCTTTAACCTGTTCATGGATGCGAAGGGAACTTTCCTGCAGCTCGATTCCCACCTGTGACTGCTGCGCGATTTCATTCAGCGTGCTCGAAACGCCGCCGCGCGTGGGGTCGCGCATGCAACGAATGTCGCGGGTCACTTTGAGCATCTCGGCCACAAGGCCATGCAAAGCAGCGCTGTCACTTACGATCTGTGTCTCGAATTCCAGGCCTTCGCGCTGCGCCAGAATCGCAATCCCATGATCTCCGATCGAGCCGCTTAAGATCACTTTGTCGCCGGGTCGCGCCCGGTCGGCCGAGAGTTCGACCCCGTCCGGCACAACTCCAATGCCCGTAGTGTTAATGAACAGCCCGTCCCCTTTGCCCTTTTCGACGACCTTGGTATCGCCGGTCACGATCTGCACGCCTGCATTGGCTGCCGCTCGCTGCATCGAATCGACCACGCGCCTAAGTTCTGTGATAGGGAAGCCTTCTTCGATGATGAAAGCCGCGCTCAGGAACAGCGGAGTTGCGCCCCCCATCGCCAGATCGTTCACTGTGCCATGAACCGCGAGAGAGCCAATGTCGCCGCCGGGAAAGAACAGCGGTTTCACAACAAAGGAATCCGTCGTTATGGCCAGACGCTGGCCGTTTACGTTTACCGTTGCCTGATCATCCAAACGCGCTAGCACCGGACTCTGAAATACCCGCAGGAATACGTCGCGAATCAGCGCTGCGCTCAGCTTGCCGCCGCTGCCATGTCCCAAAAGGATTGTGTCCTTGCCTGGGAGTGGTGCCGGGCAACTGATTCCGAAATTTGTATCGACAATGGTTTTTGTGGACACACACTCTCCTAAGTTGCGGCCGCATGGCGCCGGTAGTGATAGTAGGCGGCACATGCTCCTTCACTCGAAACCATGGGAGCTCCCAACGGATTCTCCGGTGTGCACCGCCTGCCAAATGCCGGACAATCCGTTGGCTTCTTCAATCCCTGTAGAACTTGCGCGCTGATGCATTCAGCCGGTTCGTCAACGCTGAATTCTTCTAAATCGAAGACTCGATTAGCGTCGTAGGAGGCGTATTCCGCACGCAAACGCAATCCGCTCTGCGGAATCGGGCCAATGCCGCGCCACTTCTGATCCGCCACTTCAAACACCTCGGCCATAATCTCTTGCGCCGTCACGTTTCCCTTATAGCTCACCGATCTTGCGTATTGATTCTCCAGCTTCGCTTCACCCGTCTCGAGTTGACGGACCAGCATGAGCACGGCTTCCAGAATGTCCACTGGCTCGAACCCTCCGACCACAATCGGTATGCGGAAATCGCGAACCAGATTCTCGTAATCCTTGCAACCCACAACGGTGCAGACATGTCCCGGCGCGATGAAGCCCTGCACACGGTTTGTGCTGGAGAGCAGCAAGGCGCGGATCGCCGGCGGGACCAGCACGTGCGAAACCAGCATGGAGAAATTCGTGAGACCCTCGCGCTTCGCCTGCCACGCGGCCATCGCGTTGGCGGGGGCCGTGGTCTCGAAACCAATCGCCAGAAACACAATCTTGCGATCGGGAGTCAAGCGCGCGATCTTTACCGCCTCGGTCGGCGAGTACGCGATTCGGACGTCTGCACCCAGTGCCTTGGCGCGAAGCAGGTCGGAGCTCGATCCGGGCACCCGCAGCATGTCTCCATAGGAAACGAGGATGACATCCGGGAGCCCCGCTAAGGCGATCGCCTTGTCGACGGTTTCAAGAGGTGTGACGCAAACCGGGCATCCGGGACCGTGAACCAGTTCGATTCCACGCGGCAGCAGTTCATCCAAGCCGTAGCGCATGATGGTATGAGTTTGACCGCCGCAAATTTCCATTAACACCCAGGGCCGCGTGGTTCGCTGGGTGATCTCAGAGGCCAAAGCTCGTGCGATGCGCTGGTCGCGGTATTCGTCAAGATATTTCATATCGATGAAACAGAGTGAGATTACTCTTCCGCTGGTGGCAACTCGGTCTCCAGCGCCCCCATCTCTTCTAGCAGCTTGTAAGTGCGTTCTGCTTCCAGCGAATCTACGCGGCTGATCGCGAAGCCCACGTGGACCATCACATAGTCGCCCAGCTCGGCCTCAGGAACAAAGCTCAGCGATACTTGGCGAACAATCCCGCCGAACTGAACACGGGCAGCCCGCATCGGCCCCACCTCCTGTATTTCGAGTATCTTTCCGGGTATGGCAAGGCACACAGCAGGTTTCTCCAGAACCAGTACAGCACCTGTCATTCTCTCGCACTGTGATGGAAGTCACAACGCAAAGTGATGAATGGCACCTCATGATCGACGAAGCAACGGTTCGGTGCAGGAATTTGGCCTAGGGTGGAGGAAAGCGCGTACAACTGTTAGCATATTTTCTCAGAGGAAGTCGAAAGATGGTAGTGAATGAAATGAGCGAAAAAGAGTGCCGCGAGCTTTTGTCGCGCACCTCCATCGGCAGACTCGGATGCTCACAAGCCGACCAGCCCTACGTTGTTCCGATTTATTTCGCCTTCGAACTCGATTTCTTCTACGTGCTTTCCACCATCGGCCAAAAGATCGAATGGATGCGCGCCAATCCCAAGGTCTGTATCGAGATTGATGAAATCGCGAACGAGTCAGAGTGGACGAGTGTGATTGTGAATGGTCAATTTCAGGAGCTCGTCGAGCCGCAATACACGGATGAGCGCGCCCATGCACGAAAGCTATTGGAGAAGCGCTACCTATGGTGGCAAAACGCGTTGGGCGAACGCCAGTTGAAATCCGGCCAGGACTTGATTACGCCGACCTTCTTCCGCATTCGCGTCGCTTCCATGACCGGCTTGCGTGCCGCTGCGGAGCACTCATAGTTCACGTGGAGATCTCGGCAGCCGTGCGATAAGGCTTTGTCCCCTCTAACCATTTTCGGGCTGTTCGCCGTAACCGCGATGCTGGTCTGCTATGCCCTGGAGGCGCGGAGCCGCTGGTTCATTCTCGCCTTTGCCGGCGCCTGCGCGCTCGGTTCAATCTACGGTTTTCTGCAAGGAGCCTGGCCCTTCGGAGTAGTCGAAGCCATTTGGTCTGTGGTTGCCGTACGTCGTTGGGCAGTTGCGCCGAGGTCAAACTGATCTGCTGTCGGCAGAGACAATTATCCGTGTTGCAATGCTTCCAGCATCTTTGGATCGATGTTCCCGCCGCTGATGATGGCCACAGCCGGTCTCCCGGCCGGCAGTTCATGAGCGTGGAAAATGAATCCAGCGACCGCGACGGCGCCGCTGGGCTCTGCAACGGTCGCAGGATTGCCGCTCAGGTACTTAACCGCCTGGCGAATTTCCTCCTCCGACACGGTGACGATATCATCCACATAGCGCCGGATGTGCTCGAAATTGATCGGGCCAATACTTTGCGACCGCAGCCCGTCGGCAATCGTACGTAAGGTTTCTTCGGCAGGGAATTCAACAATCTTGCCCGCTTGCAAGCTGGCCTTCGCGTCCGATGCCAATTCCGGCTCCACTCCGATCACGTTCACGGAAGGCTCGCTCAACTTGATCGCCGCAGCCACGCCGCTGATCATGCCTCCGCCTCCAACCGGAGCCAAAACTGTCTGCACCTCCGGCAGATCTTCGAGGATTTCCAATCCCATCGTGCCCTGGCCGGCGATGATCTGCTCGTCGTTGTACGGAGGAACGATCACGTATCCAAACTGGGCGGCCAGCTCTTCCGCTCTCATCTGGCGCTCGGTGCCGCTCGGGCCAACGACGACAATCTCCGCGCCCATCGCCGCCGTGGCCTCGCGTTTGACAGCCGGGGCATTATCCGGCATGACGATAACAGCCTTGACCCCCAGCGCCCGAGCCGCGTAGGCCACGCCCTGCGCATGGTTGCCGCTGGAATAGGAAATGACGCCGCGCTTGCGGTCCACGTCCGAGAGTAGAGCAATCTTGTTGTAGGCTCCCCGTAATTTGAAAGCCCCGATGGGTTGTTGATTTTCCGGTTTGAGGTAAAGGCGGCGCGGATCTGCCTCGCAAAGCGGGAATTCGATCAGACGTGTACGGACGGCAACGCCACGCAGCCGAGATTGTGCTTCTTGGATATCTGCGAGGCTGACCATGTGCATAACCTTCCACTGTACCATTGCCCACGCCGTGAGCATCTATGAACGAGCGTTGACATCATGATGCTATACATAGTAGCATCATGATGTGCGGACCACTCTTACTCTCGATGCCGACGTCGCGAGGCTGTTGAATAAGGAAGCCCGCAAATCGGGGGAACCTTTCAAACAGATCGTGAATCGCCTTTTACGGCTGGGGTTGATGGCGGCCACGCAACCCGCTCGAAAGCCATTTGTGGTGAAGCCGATGAAGCTGGGACTGCCTCACTTCGAAAAGGTTGAGGAATTGCTCGAATACCTGGAAGGCCCGGATCACCGGTGATCGTTGTTGACGCCAACCTGCTGATCTATTCCTACGATACCGGCTCTCCCCACCACAAGAAAAGCCGTGCCTGGGTCGAGAAGATTTTCTCGGATGTAGAGCCTGTGGGATTGCCATGGCAGACGGTGTCCGCCTTCCTGCGAGTCGTTACCAATCGCAGGCTGCCGGGATCGCGCTTGATCGTTGAACAGGCTGTGCAGATTGTGGAAGAGTGGCTGGCCCAGCCGAATGTGCGAATCATAGTGGCCGGAGATGAGCACTGGTCCTTGTTGAAGCGAATGATGGTCGAGGGGCGCGCCTCGGGGCCTCTGGTCAGCGACGCAGAGTTGGTTGCGTTGACGGTTGAGTACGGAGGCGTCCTGTATACGGCGGACCGTGACTTCGCGCGCTTCCCGGGGCTGCGGTGGAAAAATCCGCTGGCTTAGATCTCCAATATCACCGGCATAATCAGCGGCCGCTTTTGCGTCTGCCGTGAAATATAGCGCTTCAAATCCGCGCGGATCTTTTCCTTGATCACCCCGTAATCGGCTTTTTCTTCTTCGCTGGACTGGGCCAGCGTGTCTTCGACAATCCGTCGGGCTCCCTCCAGCAGTCCGTTGTCGCCCGGATTGAAGCCTCGAGTCACAATTTCCGGCGCTGTCTCCACCCGTCCCGAGAGCTTGTTAATCGCGATGATAGGTAACACAATACCGTCTTCGCTCAGATGCCGGCGATCTTTAATAATCAGATCCTCAACCACATCGGTCCGCGATCCAGAATCGATGCAGACTCGGCCCACATTGACTTTTCCCGCCTTGCGGGCATTGTGTTCGTCGATCTCGAGAATGTCTCCACTCTCGATCAGCATCACTTTTCCTACGGCGCTGTGCATCGCACCAGCCATTTCCGCGTGCAACTTTAGCTGCCGGTACTCGCCGTGGATGGGAATGAAATACTTCGGCCTGACCAGGTTAATGATGAGTTTGAGTTCGTCCTGGCTGGCATGCCCACTGACGTGCACCGGGGGCGACGTGCCATCCTCGTAAATCACATAGGCTTCGCGCCGGAAGAGGTGATCGATCATCCGATAAATGGTTTTCTCATTGCCGGGAATAATGCGGGACGACAGCACTACGGTGTCGCCCTTCTCGATTTTGGCGTGCTTGTGATTATCCACCGCCGCCCGCGACAGCGCGGACATCGGCTCACCCTGCGTCCCGCTGATCATCACGCAAACTTTTTCCGGCGCAAAGTTCTTCATCTCGCCGGGGTTGATCACCAACCCCTCAGGAATTTCAAGATAGCCGAGATCCTCCGCAATCTCCGCGGAGTTGTTCATCGAGCGGCCGACGAAGGCTACTTTTCGCCCGTGTTGGTGAGCCAGTTCCACGGCCAGCCGGATGCGGTGAATCGAAGAGGAAAAACAGGAGATGAACAGCCGCCGCTGGGTGTGCGCAAAAACCTCGTCAAACTTGCGCCGCACCGCCCGCTCGCTTGGCGTGTATCCCTTGCGCTCAACGTTGGTCGAATCCTGAAACAGCGCCAATACACCCTGTTTGCCGTACTCGGCGAACGAGTGCAGATCGAACAAATGGTTATCGGTGGGCGTGGGATCGACTTTGAAATCTCCGGTATGAATGATTACGCCAAGAGGCGTGTGAATCGCCAGCGCAACGCAATCCACCAGGCTGTGCGTCACTCGAATGGGATGGATGGTAAATACGCCAGCCTTGAAACGCTCACCCGCACGAATTTCGCGCAGATCGGCATCGTCCAGCAGCCCATGCTCGTCGAGCTTGTCTTCCACGTAGGCAAGGGTGAATTCCGTTCCCCATACCGGCACTTTCAGTTCGGAAAGAATCCATGGCAGCGCACCGATGTGATCTTCATGCCCGTGCGTGAGGATAATCCCGCGAACCCGCTGGCGGTTCTCGATCAGGTAGGAGATATCGGGAACTACAATGTCCACCCCGAGCAATTCAGCTTCGGGGAACATGAGCCCCGCGTCGACCACAATAATATCGTCGCCCCAGCGGATCGCCATGCAGTTCATACCGAACTCGCCGAGGCCCCCCAGCGGGACAATTTGCAATTTTCCAGTTGGCATGGAGTACTGATGATGCTAGCAGACTGCGTTACATACCGTACAGAGTGATTCTGCCGGTTCTCCTCCGCGGCGGATGGTATTCCGTCCCTCTCTGAGTTAATGTTGAGCAAGGTTGACTATGGCACCGGAATCCAAGTCGTGGCTGCGAGTTCGGGCCGAGAAGGCTCTGGTCAAGGGTCTCACCCGTGCCTACTCCACGGTGCAAGTCGATCCTTCCAGATTTCTGGTGCATCTCCGCACTGCTTATCGGTTGCCTATTAGCGGTTATCAGGGCACGTACTCGCTGGAGATCGGCGAGCTCGACGTTGTGGCCAATGATCTGATTCGTGGCGGGATGAAACTCGCAGCCGCCGAGGGCGCCGGTTTTGGCCTGGGCGGCTTGATTACCATCATTCCCGACCTAGGCATTCTGTATGCCATAACCATGCGCACCATCCAGAAGCTGAGCCTGGTTTACGGCTTTCAATTCAGTACCGACAGTGAAATCGCTGAACTCTGGATCGCCGCCGCGAGTGCGGCGGGAGTGGACATCAGCCGTGAATTGTTGGAAAAAGAAGTGATCAACAAGTTCGTTCCCCGTGTGATCCAGCGCATCGCCGCCCGAGCCAGCGCGGAGGTTGTGGAGAAGTGGGCAGGACGCATGATTCCGCTGGTCAGTTCCGCGATTGGCGCCGGTCTGAACTACTGGTTTGTGCGGGCCTGGGGCGACCGCGCCAAGGCTCATTTCCGCGAGCGTCATCTGCAACTGCGACAGCAGGCGCATCAACAGTCGTTGTTGTCGCATGAGCCACCCACTTTGCCAGCCGTAACCCGCTAGTTTCCGTCTGTAATAGAAATCTGTGTTAGAAAAAAAGCATGACCACTTTTCTCTGCTCCGCAATTCTCTTCGATCTCGACGGAGTTCTGGTAAATTCGACCGGCTCTGTCGACCGCCAGTGGCGCATCTGGGCGCGCGAGCGGGGAATTGACGAGCACAAGGTGATGGCCATTGCTCACGGAGTCCGTGCCGTTGAGGTGGTTCGCGCCGTCGCTCCTGATCTGGATGCGGAAGCAGAGGTCGGAAAGCTGGAAAGCCGCGAAGTGGCGGATCATGATGGAGTCGCCGTCATGCCCGGCGCAATCGAACTCATCCGCGCGATTCCCGCCGGCCATTGGGGCGTGGTCACATCCGGCAGGCGTCACCTCGCAACAGGGCGTCTAAAACTCGCCGGAATACCGATTCCTAAGGTCATGGTCACTGCGGACGACGTCACCAGCGGAAAGCCGCACCCGGCGCCTTATTTAAAAGGTGCACAGTCGTTGGGCTTCGATCCCAAAGATTGTCTGGTTATCGAAGACGCGCCCGCTGGAATCCGGTCCGCGCACGCGGCCGGGATGAAAGCGATTGGACTGACCAGCACCTATCCGGCATCCGGATTAAGCGAAGCAGACGTGGTGATTTCCAATCTCAATGAGATCCACGTCAGTATCGATGGCGCACACCGACTTGCTATCACTGTCGCCTAGATGCCGCAAAGAATAGGCTTGTCATTCCGAACGCCGGTGCAGCCGCGCCGAAGCGCGGCGAGACAAGAGAGGAATCTGCTGTTGGCGTGACCCCGTCAGCGCTAATCTGCGCGGAATTAGCGCAGCCAATCTTCCAACTCGATCCCACGGTCCGTTTTCTCATCTCGGTACTTTACGATCACCGGTGTATATAAAGAGATACCCAGTTCCGCCGCTGCTCCTTTCCTCACCGCGCGTGAGCCGGGCACAACCACGGCATCCTCTGGAACCTCCAGCGGCACTTCCGCAGTCGCGCGGTAAACTGCGCCGCGGACCAGGTCATAGAGGGGCGTCGATCGCGTCAAAATTGTTCCTGCTCCCAGCACTGCTCTCGCCCTCACTCGAGTGCCTTCATATACCCCGCAATTGCCTCCGACCAGCACGTCGTCTTCAATGATCACCGGAGCTGCGTTAATCGGCTCGAGCACTCCACCGATCTGCGCCGCCGCACTCAAATGCACGCGCTTGCCAACCTGCGCGCACGACCCCACCAAAGCATGAGAATCGACCATCGTGCCTTCATCAACGTACGCGCCTACGTTAATAAACATCGGCGGCATGCAAATCACTGACGGCGCCACGTACGCTCCTACGCGCACCGATGAGCCTCCGGGAACGATGCGCACGCGATCGCCCACGGAAAACTGCCGGGCAGGGAAGGTGTCTTTATCCACGAAACTCAGCCCGGCTCCGCCCATCTCAGCCAGCTCACCCAGCCGAAAGCCCAGCAGAATGCCGTGTTTCACCCACGTGTTCACTACCCAGCAGCCGTCGATCTTTTCCGCCGCACGGATTTCCCCGCGCGTAAGTGCGTCGCGGAATTCCAAAAACACCGCGCGCGCTTCAGGATTGTGTTCGACCTCGCCCAGCGCCGCCAGACGCTCGATGGAAGTTTTCAGGGATTGCATGCGGGGAAAGTATAAAGGAAATGCAGAAGTCGGAAGTTAGAAGTCGAAAGTAAAACCTGTCTTCGCGGTTATTTCTGCAATTTGACTTCTCACTTCTGCCTTCAAACGCACTTGCACTCGCTGCGAATCAGCACGCCCGTCATTCCATGCGCAACTTCACGTCCCTGAACTAAGGTCGCATATGGTCCATGCCAACGTGCGTGGTTCGCGTCGTGCCCAGCGGGCCGGCCCTTGCCCTGATTGCATTGCCCGCACGATCCGCGATGCAGCACGATCTTGTGCGGGCCTGCCGCCCAATTTTCGTAGATGTAGAATTCTGCCGCCTCCGGAGCCGCGGCTGCCGGTTTTGCAATCAGCCCTGCTTCCGTGGCGATTTTCTGCAGCCTCGATCGTGTGTCGCGCCGCATGGGTAACAGAGGAAGACGGTAGTTTTCTTCAATCTTGCCCATCATCGCCAGCACCGCCTTTACCGGGAGCGGGCTGGACTCGATGAAGTTTCCCTGCATCAGGGCTAGATACTTGCGATGAATGCGGCGTGCTGTAGCCCAATCATTATCGAGCGCAGCACGCGTCATGGCTGTCATCTCGTGCGGAATTTCATTCGCGGCCACGGATACAACCCCTACGCCGCCCAGCGCAATGACTGGCAACGTGACGGCGTCATCGCCTGAGAGGACTGAAAACGATTCCGGCACCGCATTGAGAACCTCGGCAACCTGAGTCATGTTGCCACTGGCTTCCTTCACTCCGACAATGTTTGGGATCTCCGCCAGACGCGCCAGCGTTTGCGGTTCAAGGTTTGCTCCCGTGCGGCTGGGAACGTTGTAAAGGATGACTGGCTTGTCTCCTACGGCTTCAGCGATCGCCTTGAAGTGCCGGTACTGCCCCTCCTGCGTCGGTTTGTTGTAGTAAGGAGAAGCGGTCAAAATGGCATCAACCCCCGGCCGCGCTGCAACCTCTTTGGCCTTCTCCACAGCATCATGCGTGGAATTCGACGTCGCCCCAGCCACGATCGGTACGCGCCCGGCCACGACCTCGATAGTCGTATCGATCACGTACAACCATTCGTCGTGCGAGAGCGTGGGCGTTTCACCGGTAGTTCCGCAAGGGACGAGAAAATCTATGCCCGATTCGACCTGCCACGCCACCAGACTGCGCAGAGCAGCGTCATCGATCGAGCCATCCTGATGAAACGGGGTGACCAGTGCCGTACCACAGCCACGAACTTGCATGTTAATAAGATAACGCGAATGAGCCGGTGTGGGAACGGCTGCAGGAATTACACCTCCCGCCACACGTCTTTGAAATCGTAGAATCCCATCTTGCCCACAATCCACTCCGCCGCGCGCACCGCACCGTCGGCGAAGCCCTGCCGTGACTTGGCGTCGTGGCAGATATAAATGGTGTCGACTGAAGAGTCGAGCGTGATTTCGTGCATGCCGACAACATCGCCTTCGCGAAGGGAAATGATCTCGAGATTTTCGTCCTTGCCACTCGATTCGCGGACGACCCGCTGGATGGCGATAGCCGTACCCGATGGCGCATCCTTCTTGTGCACGTGGTGCCGCTCGAAGATCTGTCCGCCATAGCCGTGTCGCAAGGCCGCCGCCGCGGCCTGCGCGACATCGAGAAATAGATTTACTCCCACCGAGAAATTCGCTGCGTAGATGAATCCAGTTTTCCGGCTCTCGACCAGCGCCTTCACCCGGTCAATCTCTCCATACCAGCCGGTAGTGCCGACGACCATGTTCGTACCCGCTTCAAGGCAGGCTTCGATATTGCAGACTACGCAAGACGGAGTTGTGAAGTCGATTACGACATCAATACCGCGCAGCTCTTCAGCAGTCAGGGCCTCGCCGCGAGCGTTTTCCGCAGCGCCCATCACTCGAATGTCGTGTCCGCGCTGGCGCGCTGCCTCCGCCACCAGTGACCCTGTCTTGCCGCGGCCTAGCAGAAGGATGTTCATGGGAAGCCCCCGGGATGCAGAGTAGCGGAGAAGTCCGTGGAGTTCCAGCCCTAGGCGAACACTTCCGGATCGAGATCCTTGAAAAAGGTCTTGTGCAGGCGCTGGACCACTTCCGGTACTTTGTCTTCTTCGATGACAAAGGTCAGATTAATCTCCGAAGCACCCTGGGAGATCATGCGGATATTCGTGCCCGCCACTTCCGCAAACACCGCAGCGGCTACCCCCGGTTTGTCGCGAAGATTCTCGCCGACCACACAAATGATCGCCTTGCGGCCTTCATATTTCACATCAGCCAACTTGGCCAGATCGGCCGCCAGCGCCGGAATAGCTTGGTTGGAATCCACCGTAAGCGAAACGCTCACCTCCGACGTCGAGACCACGTCAACCGCTACATTGTGCCGGTCAAACGCTTCGAAGATCGCACGCATGAAGCCATGCGCCATCAACATCCGGGGCGCTGCCACATCCACAATAGTAATGCGCTTTTTCACGGCTATTGCTTTGAGGGTGTTTTTTCCCTGCGGGGCGCGGGTTGTGATCTTCGTTCCTTCACATGACGGGTTCAGCGAATTCAGCACATAGACAGGAATATTCTTCTGGATCGCAGGCAGCACGGTTGCGGGATGCAGCACCTTCGCTCCGAAATACGCCAACTCCGCCGCTTCGTCAAAGCTGATCACCTTGATGCGCCGTGCATCTTTGCAAATACGTGGATCGGTGGTAAGAATTCCATCCACGTCGGTCCAGATTTCAATTCGCTCGGCGCCCAGTCCCGCGCCCACGATGGCAGCAGAAAAATCCGAGCCGCCGCGCCCGATCGTCGTCGTGATTCCCGCGCGGTTTGCACCTACAAACCCACCCATCACTGGAACCTTGCCGTCTTCCAGCAGCGGCTTCACTCTGCTTTGCAGCCGCTCATTCGTTTCTTCGGTCTGCGGAACTGCCTGCATGTAACTGCTGTCGGTCACGAGGATCTCGCGAGCGTCCACATGCGCGCTATTCAAACCGTGCGCAGAAAACGCCGCCGCCACGATTTTGCTGGAAAGAATCTCGCCGAACGCCGCCACATGATCGGTGGTCCGCGGCGTAATCTCGCCGACCGCGGAAATGCCGCGCAGCAATTCATCCAGCAACTCGAAGTCGGCGCCGAGTTCGGAGTGAAAGTCAGTAAAGAGAGCCGTTCCCAGCAATTCGCTGGCGGTATTGTAGTGGCGTTCCTGGAGCGAGCGGCAGAGCTTGAGGGCGGTCTTGCGTTCGCCCGCTCCGGCGGCGCGTGCCATGGTTAGCAGCGTGTCGGTAACACGAGCCATGGCGCTGACCACCACCACCGGCTTCTGCGGCACGCGTTCTTTCACGATTGCGGCTACGCGCTCGATAGCCTTGGCATCTTCCACCGAAGTGCCGCCGAATTTCATCACGATCATCGGCGTGACTTCCAGGCAGGATTACGGGAGTGCGGTCGCGATCTCAATCGAGGTATCCCTTGGCCTTCAGCAGTTCGGCATTCAGCACAGCCGCACCTGCTGCTCCGCGAATCGTGTTGTGGGAGAGGACCGTGAACTTCCAATCCAGCACGCCGCAGGGCCGTAGCCGTCCAACGGCGGTTGTCATGCCTGCGCCCAAGTCCACGTCGAACCGCGGCTGCGGCCGATCGCTGGCCTCCATATAAACTACCGGCCTCGCCGGCGCACTGGGCAGCTTCAATTCCTGTGGAGCGCTACGGTAGTCGTTCCACGCCGCAATGAGCTCCGCCCGCTCCGCTTTTGTTTTCAACCGCACCGAGATCGACTCCGTGTGCCCATCCTCCACTGCAACGCGGTTGCACTGCGCGCTCATGGCAAAAGAAGCAGGAATCACTTTGCTTCCGTTCAGTTGCCCGAGCAGCTTCTGCGTCTCCTCTTCCATTTTTTCTTCTTCATTGCGGATGTAGGGGATCACATTGCCCAAGATATCGAGCGAGGCCACGCCGGGATATCCCGCGCCGCTGACCGCCTGCATAGTCACGGCCATCACGGCTTCCAGCCCGAAGCGCTGCTGCAGCGGCGCCAGCGCCAGAACCAAACCAATGGCCGAGCAATTCGGATTGGTCACCACATACCCGCCGGATTTCTTCCGCCACGCCTGCGTGTCAATCAACTTGATGTGCCCGGCATTGACTTCAGGAATCACGAGGGGCACGTCAGACTTCATACGTAACGCGCTGGAATTTGAAATCACGAAGCATCCGGCCTCAGCAAAGCGGGGCTCCATCTCGGCTGCGATCGAGGCATCCAGAGCCGCAAGAATAATCTTGGGAGCACCTTCCGGCGTGGCCGGGGAAACCTTCATTGCTGCCACATTCGCAGGAATCGCGGTCTTCAGCCGCCAACGAGCGGCTTCCCCATAAGTCTTGCCCTCCGAACGGTCGGAAGCGGCCAGCCAGGCCACCTCGAACCACGGATGGCTCTCCAGCATTTGGATAAACCTTTGCCCGACCACGCCGGTGGCGCCAAGAATGCCAATAGGAAGTTTGTTGCTCATAAGTTCCAGTTCATGAAGGTACCCTGAATTCTACAACAGCCATCGCTCGGAAATAATTTGCCAAAGGTAACCGCCGCCTCTTTGGATGACCAAACAACGCACGAAAGGCGCAGACACTCGTCACTGCAGTCTATTGTTTGCCCGCCGATAGGCATAGTGAGGACCTTCTATGCCTGAGCTAAGACAGAACTTCTTTACCAAGGAATGGGTAATCATCGCCACCGAGCGCGCCAAACGGCCTGAAGAGCTGGCCACGCACCGGCCCGCGCAAAATGCGCTGGCCTATTTGGAGACATGTCCATTTTGTCCGGGCAACGAGAGCAAGACTCCGCCCGAAGTGGTGCGCTTTCCGAAGGATCCAGGAAAGCCTTGGGCGGTGCGAGTTATCCCCAATAAATTTGCCGCGCTCTCCAGCGACGCCCAGCCTACGCGCAACCTGCAACATCTGCGGCGACGCATCGACGGTTTTGGATTTCATGAAGTGATCATTGATAGCCCGGATCACTCCTGTTGCATGGCGCTGCTCCCCGACGCGCATGTGGCCAAAATACTGGGAGTATTCAAGGATCGATACAACTCCTTAAGCGCCGACCAGCGCGTCAACCACGTCACCATTTTCAAGAACCATGGCGCGGATGCTGGCGCCAGCTTGCAGCACCCCCATTCTCAGATTATTGCGACGCCCGTCATTCCCAGCCAGGTGCGGCATCGCCTGCACGAGGCGCTGCGCCACTTTGATGACGCCGGAGAATGCATGTTCTGCCACATGGTAGAGCGCGAGGTCGAGGACCAGACTCGCATCGTGCTCAAGAGTGAACTGTTCGTGGCTCTTGAGGTTTTCGCGTCGCCTACTCCATTCGCCACTCATATCTTTCCTCTCCGCCACATGGCGAGCTTCGGCGAGATCACGGCTGCCGAGATCGTCGACCTGTCACGGGTCTTGCGAACCTTGTTGGCGAAAATTTACGTCGGGTTGGAGAATCCCGATCTCAACTTCACGGTACGCAGCGGTCCCTCCGACTACGTCGGAGCCCGGCACTTTCACTGGTACGTCAGCGTCATTCCACGGCTTACACGCGTGGCTGGCTTCGAATTGGGCTCGGGCATGTTCATCAATACTGTCCTGCCCGAAGCAGCGGCTGAATTTCTTCGCAAGATAAGTGTCGAAAAGGCCGCGGGAGCAACCGGATCCGCCGGCTAGCATCACACAGTGGAAAGGAAGGCTTAGACTCGGGAAAAGAAACAGGAAACCGGAAATTGGAAACGGGAGCTTAAAACCCTACTTCTTAACCCCGATCTTGTTGCCCAGTACGTACTCATCCAGGGGACCGAACTTTCGCTTTTCCGCGTACAGCCGCCATCTGCGGAACATGATACGCAAGCTCGCCATCACAGGAATGGAAAGAAAGATGCCAAGAATGCCGCCGACTTCGCCGCCTGCCATCACGCCAAAAATGGCCGCCAGCGGATGCAATTCCATACTCTGGCCCATGATTCGTGGGGAAGTCACGTAGTCCTGAATCAGGCGCCAGACACCGAGAAAAATGATCAGCACGAACCAGTGCGGATAGCTCACCAGCAAAGATACGCCGACGATCGTAACGGCGGCCACCAGGGGTCCCACCACGGGAATGAACTCGAGCAAGCCACCCAAAGTCCCCAGCACCAACGCATACGGCATTCTCAGGACTCCCAGCATCGCCGAATACATCACCAGCGAGAGCGCCGCCAGGGTTAGCTGCGCGCGAATAAAATGCGCCAGCATCTGATTCAAATCACTCAGCACGCCCTGCAGCAATTCCCGCTGCGGTCTTGATTGCACCAGGCCCAGAAGGATCTGGCTGAAGCCCCGGCCATCTTTCAGGAAAAAGATCGACAACAGCGGTACTACCACCAGCAGCCAGGCCTGTTTGGCTACGTCCGCCACCCGCAAGCCAACGTTCTGCGCCAATTTCGCGATTTCATCACTGTGACTGGCCAGGTAGTCCCGGACCAAGTCGACCACGCGGGCGTTCCAGCCATGCTCTTGGCCGAGTTGTTCTGCAATCTGTCCGGAACTCAATTTTGAGAGAGCAGGCAGCGACTGGCCCAAGCGCGCGCTTTCCCGAGCGATCCGCGGTCCTGTGGAAACGAAGAACAGCACCACCAGGCCCAGCAGCAGCACGTAGATCACCGCAATGGCCCGTCCTCGCCCCCGCAGAACCTTTTCCAGGTACGAGACCAGGGGGCTCATCAGGTAGGCAAAAAAGATGGCAAACAGGAACGCCACCAAGGTCTGCCGCGCGGCATAGAGAAACCCCAACCCCAGCGCAAACAGTAGCACTGTGATTAGAACCCGGGCCGTACGTGCATCAGCCACTGGCAAAATGCCGCTTGCTCCAAGCAACGCTGAATCCAAAATCTCGAAGGCGTCGCTACTAATCCCTTAATACTATCGTGTTATCGTCCGGGATCTCGACGCGCATGAGCTTAAATTGATCTTTCTCGTTCACCCAAAGGGTCCAGGCGAACGATTCCCCCGTAAGGTTCAGGCGCAGCAGCTCGCGTTCCGTTCCGCGGATCATTACTTTCTCCCGTCCCACAAGTTCTAGGCGGACCCGCACGGAAGTTCTGTCCTGCGGTACCAGCACTCCGAACTCCACCGGACCCTGCTGGCACTTTAGACTGCCTTCGGCAGTGTGACAGTTGGTTGCCAAGTAACGCCAGGCTAACACTTCACGGTGAATGAAGAAGTTATTGTCCAGAATGGCCGAGGTGTTCGGCATGAGAAACGGCTGCTCGGCGGGCTTGGAGGAACCCGGAGCGACAATCTTCTCCAGCAGGAATTCGTCCTTCGGGGTCACTACCAGCGAGCCGTTACCATCACTCCATTCATAACGAACCAGTTCGCCGCTTCCGGTCATCTCCAGATCTGATTTTTGTGCACCCGCCGCCGAGTTGCTGCCGGTTTCCTGTAGCCTCGACTTCACGATGCTGATGCCGTTTTCCTGCTGCACGCTGAAGGTTTCCGTTATCACATGTTGGCCTTTGACAAAGACGCCGAACGACCCGGAATCTACGGTCTGGCTGCCCCCAGGCTTCGGGTTGTCCTTTTTGTCTCTGGCGAAGGTCACACTCGCGCACGCCAGAACCGCGACAATTCCCCATCTGAAGTGCGCCATCAAAGTCACTCGTTTTCTCCTCGTTTCCTGCCACCGCTAGCCAGCTGCAGAGCCTGAATCAGCTCAGCCGCAACAGCTTCGACGGTTTTCCCGTGCGTTTCCTGTCTTAGCCGTGCTTTCAGGTAGTACGGACGCCGCTTTTCGTAGAGGTCTCGAAAGCCTTCCGACCTTGCGAGTAACGGCCGTTCCGTTCCCACCTTTGCCGACTCTTCCACACACCGCCGCCAAAGTTCATCCACTCCAGCGTCCAGGAAGACGGTCGGGATTCCCGAACCTTCAATGAGCGCCGCATTGGATTCCTGGATAAAGGCTCCACCGCCGAGAGCGACTACTGCCTCGGAGCCCTCCCGCAACTCTTCCAACAGTTGTTTCAGGGCCACGTGCTCCTTGTGGCGAAACTCCGCTTCCCCGGCGACGCGAAAGATTTCCGCTATGCGTCTTCCGTCGCGACTTTCAATCCGTTGGTCGAGATCTTCAAAGGCCCAGCCCAGTCGACCGGCGAGAGCTCGGCCCACACTACTCTTGCCGGCGCCCATGAAGCCGACCAATATAACCGCCCGGATATCGTGCGGACGCCGTTCTCGCTGCCTCAGGTGTCTCTTCTTTTTTATTGTTTTTCGGAGCGTTTTCTGAGATGGATTTTACCACTGAAGGTTCGCAATACTACTGTGGATGAGACCGCAACGCGACCGACCGTACCTGCGAAGGCACGCCCCTTATCGAGCGCAAAGTAGGTATGAGTTTTAGGTTGGAGCGGAATATCATCGCTCACTTCCCCGCGGACCGAGCGGGCGCTGACGTCGGCTGAGGTCCACTCCGGAATGGTGGCGTTGATGTCGCCGCTATGGCTGGTCAGCCGGTATTCGCCGCTGTTGCCGAAGTCTCCGATGTAGTTGATCCGACCGCTTGTCGAAACCACCTGCACCAGCGAACCATTCACCCCATTCAGGGTGATGTCGCCGCTCAACGAATCCACCTCGACGTGGCCATTTTTTATATTGTCCAGATTTACGGGTCCGTTCATCGTCTTCACGTGTACGTGAGCGTCCGAGATGTCGCGCACATCCACGGCCGCTCCCGGACCCTCAAGATTTACGTCCCCGTGCAACTTCTCTGCGTGTAGCGATCCGGTGCTGGAATGCAAGGTGACGCTGGCGTCGGCCGGAACCAGAATTTCATAGTCCACGCGCCCGGATTCGGCGTCGGCCCCGGCTAGCAGGTGTGTTTGGATATCAACCCGGTTTCCACTCTGGTTGTTATCCACTTCCACCCTATCGGAGTGCAAAGTCGCGAGCACGGTTACGGTATTGCCTGGCGAGGGTCTCACCGAAATGGAACCATAAGGATTCATGACCGACACGCCGGCTCGCGGCCGCACCGTGAAGTGCAGTTCTTTCTTGCTTTCCGCCACCAGCGCTCCCGCCATGATCACAGTGACGGTGACCAGTATTGCCCCGCGTTTGCTCAACATAGTCAATCCCCGCACTTGCCCCGGTGTAAAACTGTTCTCGAAACGTCTCGCGCCTATGGTCACTGCCGATCCATCGCCATCTCAAATAGCATGGATTTCTGCTGGTAGGCATCCATCAGCGATCGCCGCGCGTCTTCATCGTTCGGATTCTCGTTCACCAGGCTCTGCGCGTCCCGGATGGATTCATTCACCCGCCGTAAATTCTCCTCATACTGCCCTTGCATGGCAGGAGCGCTGGCGGCGACTTCCTGAATCAAGTCATCATCGTTCAGTCCTGAAAGATTTACAGGCGTGAGAACGGCCGCCTCCTCATGAGTCGGAGCAGGTAATGACTGACGACGTTCGTAGATTCCCACTGCCAAGAGCAACATGGCCGCTGCCGGCACCAGCCATCTTGCCGCTCCCCAGCGCGCGCTGAAGGAGGGTAGGGGCGTCCGTTGGTTGTGGTTCGTGCGCTGCGGACGAATTAAACCCTCCCGCCGCAGCGCAATCTCAATGGAATTCCACACCCTTGGGCTTGGTTCGTCGCTGGCCTGCAACTCCCCGGCCGATGCAACGATCAGGCTTAATTCTTTTAGCAACGCCGAGCATTTCGGACACGCTCTGAGATGGGCGCGCTGTTCCAGCGTGCTGCCGTCTTCCACTTCCGCCAAGCTCTGCTGCAGCTCAACGCAATTCATACGACCTCTCCCCGAATCTACTGCGGCTTTAGCAGTTGCCGCAGCTCCAACGCCCCTGCTGAGGTTACTAATGTGCTCGAACCTACCCTACTCGCGACTTCCCGGCCTTTTCGGCTCTATTCATCTTGAGCAGGTCGCGCAACTTCATTCGCGCCTTATGCAACTGCGATTTGCTGTTTCCGATCGAGCATCCCACCAGACCGGCGATCTCATTATGCTCGTAACCTTCCACATCGTGAAGTACAAAAATCGTCCGGTAGCCGGGAGGCAGATCATCTACTGCCCTCTGCAGCTGCAATCTGTCTATCGATCCGGCCAAAGCCGTATCGTCCGCCCCGAAGTCCTTCTTCGGCGAATCATCCTCAGTACCTTGGGTACTTTCTTCCAGCGAAACTACGGGAAGGCTCTTCTTCCTCAAGTGCATCAGTACCACATTTACCGACAGACGATGCAGCCAGGTGGAAAAAGCCGACTCTCCACGGAACGTCCCAATCTTACGATAGAGCTGCAGAAATGCTTCCTGAGCCAGATCCTCAGCCTCGGCAGTGTTTGCCGTCATCCGCAAACAAAGTGAATACACTCGTCGCTTGTGCTTGTCATAGAGCGCCTGGAACGCTTCTGCGTCCCCGAGCTTAGCCCGTTCGATGGCTTCGGCTTCACTGAGTTCAGTGGCTTTTTTCTGTCGTGGCTCGGTCAACTCGTCTTTCCCGGCCGCACTCATTGGGATGCGGCATAAGTAGTTTGTGTTGTATTGTTTGCGCGCCTCGGCCGAACTTTGGGTGCGCCTCCCTGACTCCAGAATATCAGAGTATTTCTACCGAACTTGGGAGGGGATTTTAGGGCCATAGCCGAACTTCCGACCTCTTCGAAAAGCCTTTGCATGTGGAGAGTTAGGGTATCAGTCTACCCCAGAACTTAAACCCTGGTTAAAGCGAAGAGTCGCAATCTTCGGAAATCGGTAGCTTGCAGGGTCACCCCTTGCTGGTGCCTGTAGTAATCGTCTCCAGGCCGTGCCCATGTGGCCCAAGTTCTCGCTGCCGCAGCAGAAATGCGAAAACAACTCCCAGGATTCCGAGGATCGAGAAGATCCACATCCCCAAGTCGTACCCCGCGGGATTGGTAGCGTCGGCGTGGCTATAGTTGTTGGCCCATCCCACCAACAGATTCAGTCCAAACAGTCCGATGTTCTGGATCATGGTCATTAACCCGTAGGCTGTCCCAAGTTTTGATTGATCCACGATATAAGCCACCGACGGCCACATCACGGCCGGAATCAGCGAGAACGCGACTCCCATCATCGCCATAGGGACATATAAGTTGATGCGCGTATAAGCCATCATCAGGTAAACGGGAATCAGCAGCAACGATCCGAACATCATCAGCAAGGCGCGCTTGCCCACGCGGTCTACCCACAGGCCGAACAGCGGCGTGGCGATCATGGCAAACAGCGTTAGCATGCTCGACAAGAATCCGCCAAATTCGCGGGATGTGCCATGCGCCTCCATGAAAAACTTCACTGCGAAAGTCTGGAAAGGGAAGATGGCCGAATAGAAAACAATGCACAGCGCGACAATCAGCCAGTAGCTCACGCCGAATTTCCACAGATCGGCGAAGACTACTTTATCGGTGGAAACGTCTCCGAGGTGATAGTTCTTTTCCGCATAAACTTCCAACATCCAGTAGATGATGGATCCCACAACGCACATCGAGGTGAATGCCAGAGCAATAAGGAAGGGAGTTCGCCAATTGGCGTAGGCCGCTCGAGCCCAGGTTGGAGAGTTGAGAGCCGCGAAAGTACCCAGGCGTGAAGCGGTCAGGTTCAGGCCAAAGGCGAAGCTCAACTCCTTACCCCGGAACCAGCGTGCCAATGCGGCGGTGACCGCAACGTTGAGCGACTCTGCGCCCATCCCGAAGACAAGACGTCCCGCTGCCATCACCGGGAGACGCCCAGTGGCTGCGGTGATGGCCGGACCAACGAAGCAAAGCACGCCAAAGATCATCAGCGATTTGCGCAGTCCGATGCGGTCGATAATAAAGCCGCCGATGAGTACGGTGAAAATGTTGGGAAAGCTGTAAATCGCCTGCAGGAACCCGATGTCCAGATCGGTGAAGTGCAGTTGCTCTTTCAGCACGTCGGCCAGTGGACTCAGGGCATCGTAGGCGTAGTAGCTGCCAAACATCGCCAGGCTGACAAAGATCAGAACCAGCCACCGGAAGAGAGGACTCGGTTCAGGACGCACCGTTTCCGTCATCCACGCCTCTATCTTTAAGCAGATTGGACACCCGGTTTCGCGAGCAGAGAAGATTAGCAGATCAAAGAGCTCTTCGCATTGCTCATGAGGGAACGCTCATGTAGGGACAGCCGCCACTTCGACTTCGCTCAGGGCAGGCTCTCGGCTGTCCAGCCGGGCAAAGCCCGGCGTCTTGCCAACGTCATTCCGACCGGAGCCGGAGCACCAGCGACTCTCATCAACTTGTCATTCTGACCCGAGCCGGAGCGCCAGCGACGGCGGAGTGGAGGAATCTGCTTTTTTTTTGCGCTCCCCCCACAACCCTAATACTTCACAATCGCCGCAAAGGACTTAGGCTCGAGCGAAGCCCCGCCCACCAGGGCGCCATCGATTTCTTCCTGCGCCATGAGCGCCGAGGCGTTGTCCGGCTTCACCGACCCGCCATAAAGAATCCGCAGCTTCGCAGCAAACTCTTCGCCGAATATTTCCGTAGCCTCGCGGCGAATCACCGCGTGCGCTTCTGCGGCAAGCTCCGGCGTGGCCGTTTTTCCCGTCCCAATCGCCCACACCGGCTCGTAGGCCACGACCAGGTTCGCGGCTTTTTTGGCCGAGATTGCATGGAATGCCCGAACACACTGACGCCGCAAAACGTCGTCCGTCATTCCCGCTTCCCGCTCTTGCAGCACCTCGCCCACGCAGCAGATCGGCTTAAGACCGGCCTCCAGCGCGGCTTTCAATCGTAGGTTCACCGTATCGTCGGTTTCGCCAAAGTACTGCCGTCGCTCCGAGTGTCCGACGATGACGTGGGTTACGCCCAATGCTAGCAGCATCGCCGCGGAAATCTCTCCGGTAAACGCTCCCTCTGGCTTCCAATGCACGTTCTGACCGCCAATGGTCACATTCGACCCTTTCGCCGATTCCACTGCCGTAGCCAGATCGATGTCAGGCGGGCAGACTACGATTTCATCCCGGTCGTGGCCGGAAACCAGCGGCAGGAAATCGCGAAAGAACTCGCGGGTCTGATCGGGCGTTTTGTACATCTTCCAGTTGGCGGCAATAACTTTTTTTCTCATGAGGAGGCCTTTTCGATTCGGAGTGGATAAGAAGTCTTGGAGGAAGAGAATTTCTCGGCTGCTCGTTCGTACGCTCTCAATGTGGCAACATCAAAGAGAACAAATCGAACCCGCCTGACAGTATTCGCGGAGGCTAAGCCTTCGACCGCGGACGCAATCGCAATAGGCGCTGCTTCCGAGACGGGATATCCGAAAGCTCCGGTTGAAATCGCAGGAAATGCCAAGGATTCAAGCCCGTTTTCATCGGCCAGCCGAATGCACTCGAGATGACAGTTGGCTAATTCTTCGGCTTCTCCGCCTTCGCCGCCGCCATAGACCGGTCCAACCGTATGGATTACGTGTTTTGCGGCGAGCCGTCCGCCGCTGGTGATGACCGCCTTTCCCGCTGGCAGTCTTCCAATTTTGCTCACAATGTTTCTACACTCGTCCAGAATGGTGGGTCCGCCCGCGCGATGAATGGCGCCGTCCACTCCGCCTCCGCCCAGCAGGGATGAGTTCGCGGCGTTTACGATAGCCCCGGTGGTCTCGCGCGTGATGTCCCCCGGCCCGAAGAACTCAACATGCTTATCACGTCCCAACCCATCGCGCTCCAGCACCAGCCGAATCGTGAATTCTTGCACGCGTGTATCCAAGCCGATCAGGCCAATCACTTTTTGTCGGTCAGTGCCTCGACTCCCGGCAGTTTCTTTCCTTCAAGAAATTCGAGCGACGCTCCGCCGCCGGTGGAAATGTGGGTCATCTTATCTGCAACATCCGCGGCATGCACCGCCGCCACCGTGTCGCCGCCTCCCACAATCGAGATGGCACCGACATTCTCCGCCACGGCGCGGGCAACCTTGAAAGTTCCCCGAGAAAATCCCGGAACCTCAAACACTCCCATCGGCCCGTTCCAAACAATGGTTCGTGCGCGCGAGATCTCCTCCGAGAACAGTTCGATGGTCTTCGGCCCAATATCGAGGGCCATGCGGTCGGCCGGGATTGGCTGTCCCTCCCCAATCTGCTGCGCCACAGCATTAGCCTCGGGCTTCATTGCCACCACGTGATCCACCGGCAACAAAAACTTCACCTTTCGTTGCTTCGCTTCCTCCAGTAGTTGCCGTGCCAGATCAACCTTGTCGGTCTCAAGCAGCGACTTGCCGATCTCGTGCCCCTGAGCCTTCAAGAACGTATACGCCATGCCACCACCGATAATCAGCGAATCGACCTTGTCCATCAGGTTCCGGATCACGCCAATCTTGTCGCTGACTTTCGCCCCACCGAGAATCGCGATAAACGGTTGCTCCGGGTCTTTGAGAGCTTTGCCCAGGTATTGCAGCTCCTTCTCCATCAGCAGGCCAGCCGCCGATTTTGAAAGGAACTTGGTGATTCCCACAGTAGAGGCGTGCGCCCGATGCGCCGTGCCGAAGGCATCGTTGACATAGAAATCCGCCAAAGTTGCCAATTGCTTCGCGAACTTCTCATCGTTCGCTTCTTCCTCCGCATAAAAGCGAAGGTTTTCCAGAAGCAACGTCTGGCCCTTTTCCAATTGCATGGCTACTTCTTCCGCCTCGGGGCCGACACAGTCCGGGCAGAAACCCACATTCTCACCACGCGCCAGTTCCTTGTCCAAAACCATCCGCAGCCGCTCGGCTACGGGCTTCAGACTCATCTTGGGATTGGGCTTACCCTTGGGTCGACCCAGATGCGAGGCCAGAATCAGCCGCGCCCCGTGCCGCAGGGCGTACTCGATCGAGGGCAGAGTTTCGCGGATGCGCGTATCGTCCATGACCCGTCCGTCCTCCAGAGGAACGTTGAAGTCGACGCGCATGAAGATCCGGTTGCCATTGAGCGGGAGATCACGAATGGAAAGCTTGGACATTGGCTGGTCGTCCTTTAGCGGGCGTTATTTAAAGGTAAGCGTGATTCAAAAAGTATGTATGGCGGAGCCGCCCGAATGCACAATGGCAGAGCGGCTCCGCGAGACAGTTACAGGCCTTTGCCGGCCATATAGTGAATCAGGTCGCGTACGCGGCAGGAGTATCCCCACTCGTTGTCATACCAGGAGATCACCTTGACGCAATTGCCGCCTACCACCAGGGTCGAAGGCGCATCGACGATCGACGAACGCGGATCGCCTTTGAAATCCGACGATACCAACTCGTTCTCTTCGTAGCCCAGATACCCCTTCAGCGGTCCGCTCTCGGACGCCTTCTTCAGCGCCGCATTCACTTCTTCCTTCGTCGTTTTCTTCTCTACCCACACCACTAGATCAACCACCGAAACATTCGGCGTAGGCACGCGCATGGAGAATCCGTCGAGCTTGCCGGCTAACTCCGGAAGCACCAGCTTCAGCGCTTTGGCCGCGCCCGTGGACGTAGGGATCATTGACAGGGCAGCGGCTCGTGCCCGCCGCAGATCCTTGTGCGGAAAGTCGAGGATCACTTGATCGTTGGTGTAGGAGTGAATTGTCGTCATCGTGCCGCTGACAATCTTGAACTCGTCATTGATCACCTTGGCGATCGGCGCGAGACAGTTCGTGGTGCAAGAAGCGTTCGAAACAATGTGATGCTTCGCGCCATCGTACTTTTCATGATTCACGCCCAGCACCACCGTGATGTCCTCATTTTTCGCCGGAGCCGAAATGATTACTTTCTTGACCGACCCGCGCAGGTGTTTCTTGGCGTCATTCGCATCGGTAAAGCGGCCCGTGGATTCAATCACCACCTGCGCGCCCACCGATTCCCACGGCAGAGCCGCGGGATCTTTCTCTTTGAATACCTTGATGACCTTCCCATCCACCGAAATGCTGTCAGCCCCAGCGCTAACCTTGTTGGGAAGATTGCCCAGGACCGAATCGTACTTCAGCAGGTGCGCCAGCGTTCTAGGATCGGTAAGATCGTTGACCGCCACGAATTCGAGATTCGGATCATGCAGCGAGGTTCGTAAAACGTTGCGGCCTATGCGGCCGAAGCCGTTGATGCCAACTTTAATTGCCATGGTTTCTCCATTCTTATGAATGCCATTTGCGGAATCTTGTTTATACGACAGATGATGTTAGCAGGACGGGGAACCGGCGTAAATGATCGCAGGCAGTGATCGCGAGAGGTTCTATTCCCATCACGGAACTTTGTGCGTTTGATCCTTGACAGCGATGCTGAAAAAGAGACTAAGGAAAAGTTAGCTCGATGTAAGTATCGGTCCTGTACCAGACCAGCGGTAGCCTAGCCGCCCAATACTTTCGATTGATTTCCTCGCGAGCGTGAGCATGTTCTTCCTGTGGCAGGAGTCTTGCCACCGCTTCCAACTCAGGGCCCGTTACCTTTCCACGAATCGTACAAGGAGCGACACGCACGCGCGGATTATTCCGGATGCGCTTGGCTTTGCCCATGTCGCTGCGCGTCATCACATACAACTTGCTACCCTCTTCTCCGAACCACACCGGAGTCGCAACCGCCGCACCGTTTTTGCGGAACGTCGTCAGAGAAATGTATTTATGACCGGCAATCGCAGATGGAATACCTTCGGACATCACCGCCATTGTAATGGGTTTGCCCCAGGTCCGGTGCCTGAGGACTCGGAATCGCTTCCTCCGCTGTCCGGCGTGGTTCGTCGGTCCACCCACACATTGATCCCACACTCTCATCTGTGTTAAAAGCCTTGCATGCGCAAATGGATGCGCGAGCGCTTGCAGCGCCGCAAAAAATCACCTGCCGGGCCATCCGATCAACCCGCTCCTCCTCCGCTCCAGCCCGCATATTTTGACGCGGAACAAGCTCCCGACACGGCCTCCGAGGCCGAGAACAGCGCCCCCGAAATTTCCGCTCCGCCCGCTCCTGTTCCGCAAGATCGACCAGTTCGAGTCAGGCAAGCCAGTTCCAGCCCCGAGGAGTCTCCGTCGGGAGAGCAACCTGCGCCTTCGCAGCGTACTCCTGGTGGTTCCGGCACTGGCCGCAGCCGCCGGCGTCGCGGAGGCCGCGGTCGAGGCAGTCGAGGGCGCGAGCAGGCGGTCGCACAAGCTTTTACTCCTGCCGCAGTGAAAGGATCAATCCCCGCGTTAGCAGTCGAAGCGTCGGAAGAACAACTGCCGGATGCTGAAGTCGAAGGTCAAACCGCTGGGCCTGTCGTTGCGGCCGCGCCACCGCCTCCCGCTCCTGCTGCGATCGCGCCGCGTCCGCCGAAGGGCGTAGTGGTGCTGGCCATCGGATTGCCAGGCTCGGGAAAAAGTTCCTGGTTCAAGCGGCACAATGTGGTTCCACTTTCCAGCGACATGGTCCGCTCGTTGCTGTTCGACGATATTCGCGAACAGCGTTTTCAAGACCTTGTCTTCTCGAACCTGCGCTCCATGCTCAAGGCGCGGCTTATCGCCAAACGCCCCATGAACTACGTGGACGCGACCAACCTCACACCGCAAGAACGGCAACACTGGATCAAACTGGCCAAGGATTATAACTACGAAGTCCACGCCGTGTTCTTCGATGTTCCGCTGGAGGTTTGCATCGAGCGTCACGAGCGCCGGGACCGGGTCGTTCCTGAAGATGTGATGCGCCGCATGGCCGCCAAGCTGAAGCCGCCCGCTTTTGAAGAGGGTTTTGCCAAGATCACGGTCGTGAGAGTAAAGAAGAAGGACTCGGAAGCGAGTTAGGCGGAATTCCGGCCGAAGAATCTTCTATCTCTTGAGATGCGCCAGCATCTCCTTAAACGCTGGAGATGCCGAAGAGCGCATCAACTCGTAAACCATCATCTCCGTGGAAGAAATTACGGCCCCTGCGCTTCGCATCCGCTCCAGTCCGATCTTCCAATTCCATTCGGTTCGCGAACCGACGGCATCCGAAGCAACGTGCACGATGTAGCCGTCCCGCAGCGCCGCCAGCGCCGTCTGCGTCACGCAGATGTGACTTTCCATTCCGCACAACAATAAGGTGTTGCGGTTTCCCGGCAGCCGCTTGAGCAGCGTGCAAAAAATTTCGCTGCCGAAGCACGAAAACGGATTCTTGTCGATCGCCTCAGTTTCCGGCAGCAGGGAAGCGACCTCCGGCACCGTCCCGCCCAAACCCTTCGCGTATTGTGTGCTCATGATCGCAGGAATCTTGAGAACTCTCGCCGCGCGAATTAGCAGCTTCGCGTTGCGTACCAGTTGTTCTTTCTGAAAAATCGGAGGCAGCAGCTTTTCCTGAATATCCACCACTACGAGAGCGCACCGGTCGGCTTCCAGTGTCTGACGCGCTACTTCGGCATAATCAGCAGCGGGCGTGGCGATGTTTTCAAGAGCCCTTGACATGAATATCCTCCTCAGGGCGAGTCTCAGTGCCGATTCTACCTCCTCGCGGAAGAAAATCGTTCCTGTGGGACAGCCGCCCTCGCCTGCCCTGAGCGAAGTCGAGGGGGCTGTCCGGTCGAGCGAAGCTCGACGGCTTCTCCGTTTGGGACGGCAAACTGAAACACCACCGGACGATCGATTTTGTTGACCGCTGTTCGCCCAAAACCATAGAATCAGAGTGAGCTAAGAACAAATTGGCTCTGTCCGCTGCCCCCTCGTTCAACGGCTAGGACACCTGCCTCTGGAGCAGGCTATCGGGGTTCGAATCCCTGGGGGGCAGCCAAGTCTCCTCCGATCCACCCCCTCCCGCGCTCGGCCCCAAATTCACCTCACCGGCGCATTCAACGCCGCCATCAGTTCCATAAAGCTCGCTGCATGCACCGCACGCTCAACCGCTTCTTTGTGGCTGAAGAGTTCACTGGCATCTCCCAATAGATCGTGCTGCGACTGGTTGTCTCCCGTGAGAATCATGATAATCAGCCGTGCTGGCTTGCCATCTCGCGCATCAAAGTCGATCCCCGCTGACTTCGCCGCGATCACCAGCGGCCGGGTCAACCCGTTCACCCGCGCATAGGGAACCGCCAATTCATCCTCCCAACCGCTGGGGGCGATCCGTTCCCTCTCGGAAACGAGACGAAACAGTCTTTCCGGCGCATTGCTTACGGCTTCCGCGGCCACTTCGCACATCTCCCGCAGCGCTCCCAGTCGGGTGGTCGCCGTCAGGTTCGGCAAGAAGAGCTTGGCGGTGAGGGTATCCTTCAAAGTTAGCGACCGTCGCCGCTGCACCAGGAAGTGAATCGCCGGCGCCGACACCAACGAAGTCAGTAGCGCCATGACCACCAGCGCCACAAACATCGATTCGCGGATCAGCCCCGCTTGCAGCGCCAGAATTCCTAGAATAATCTCCATGGCACCCCGCGCATTCATCGCCAGCCCTACCACCCACGATGACGTCCGATCCATGCCACCCAGTCGTGCGCCCCATCCCGCCCCCAGAAGCTTCCCCACGCAAGCCACTCCAATTACGGTGGCCGTCAGTTTCCAATCGAACTTCGACACGAAGTCGGTGCGCAAGCCGATGCTGGCGAAGAAGAATGGAGCAAACACGTTGGTGACGATCTGGTGAATGTGCTCTGAGGTCCGCTTGCGTAGGTGTCCGGACTCTCCAATCGCAATGCCAATCACGAAGGCGCCGAACACGGCGTGGATCCCTGCATACTCCGTGAAGGCGGCGCCCGCCAGCGTGAGCGTGAAAATGAAGCCAAGCACACCTCCCGGCCAGGTTGTATGCGCCTGCAGGAAAGGCAGAATCTTGTCGAACAGCCAGCGACCGAGGGTCAATGTAATTCCGACAAACAGCAGCACGAGCACGATGGTGTGTTTCACGGCGCCCGCCAGACTTCCGCCTGCTGGCGGATGCAGCATCCCCAGCACCATCGAGAAAAGGATCCATCCCACCAGATCATCGAACATTGCCGAAGAAATGATGACCGTTCCAACTTCGGTTCGCAGGAGGTTCAGGTCCATCAGGATCTTTGCAATTACGGGCAGCGCCGAGATCGCCAGCGCCGTTCCCACAAACAAAGCAAAAATAAGAGGATTGGCTCCTTCCTGCGCGCCCAAGTATTGAGGAAAAACGATGGCTGCAAGGAATCCGGTGGCCAAGGGGAATGCCACTCCAAGAAGACTTACAAGCAAGGCGCTCTTGCCCTGCCTGAAGATGCTGCGCAGGTCGATTTCCAGACCCGCAGTCAGCAGAAAGAAAACTACTCCCAGCGTGGTAACCGTATCGAGCACAATCGGCATTGGTCCGGTGGTGGGGAACAAGGCCTGGTAGATGTGCGGGCGGAAGCGGCCTAGAACCGTCGGTCCCAGAAATATCCCGACGGAAATCTCTCCCAGGATTGAGGGCTGGCCGATCTTCTGCATCAACTCCGCCGCCAGTTTGGCGCAGCCCAGCAATACGGCTAGAGCCATGAACATTGTCATCACGTCATGCGGAGTCAAATGTTGCATAGCCACTCCCTCGAACAATTCGCGGCAGGATAAACACTTGAGCCGTCCAGCACAAGTCGAACGGGCCCAAGTTCCAAGATTTCACTAGTGCACGCCACCTTATCGTATAGGGAGACGAACCCGTCCGCAGTCAAGCGATCACCCTATGGTGAAGCACCCGCCTCGCAGCTAGAAAAGTAGAGTGCAGGATCAAATGCCTGTTGAACGAGGCGACAAACTTATGGCGAACCAAACAGTTTCCAATCCGATCGATCAGAAACGCTGGAAGCAGCTTTTTGAGGGATCGCTGACCACCCTGAACGGCGGATCGATTCCCGTTAAACAGCAGCCGATCTTTCGGCCCAAGCAGAATCGCATGAACGCCCTCGAAGCCGACTCAGAGAAGGCTGCGCTCACCATCGCAGCCAATTCGCTGGCGGCATTGTGGCAGATTTCTGCGCCCAGGCGCCCGCATAGGAGCGAGTAGACGAAGCGCGGTGTAACCAAGGCGCAGGAGGAAAAAATGGTAGCGAAAAAGAAGGGCTCGCGAAAAAAATCCGGCCGCAAATATGGCCACGCCGCGAGCAAAAGCGTAGAAAGTGCTGTGCGCCGCGAGAAAAAAGGTACCCTGAAGTCTGGTCGGGGCGGCAAGGGCGGCACGGTAAAGAGCCGCAAGCAAGCCATTGCAATTGGCTTATCCGAAGCTAGAAAGAAGGGCGCCAAGGTCCCGAAGAAGAAATCCTAAGGCTGGCTCGCGGTTTCCACGCAGATACCGCGCGTCGAACGAAAGATGAGCGACACTCCATTTCTAATGCGTCATCGTCGCGCATTCTTACGGGCCTGCTTGATTCCCGCGCGCAAGCCTCGCTCAATAATCTTCTGGTAACCCCCGCGGTCCAGTTCGTTCGTTACCGCTGCCGCAATTCCACCGGGCGTCGCCGCTTCACGCAACAAACGATCGAGAGGCAAGTTTCCTTCGCGCCAGCCTAAAATTCCATCCGCCAGGGCGTGAGCGGCGGCGATACGTGCGCTCGCGGCCTTCAGTCCGATCGCTTCCGCTGCCCGAACCAGCGCGGTCAACGCGTGATATCCGTGACTGCTGGAATAAGTAACCGTGAAGGCATCGAACTGGCCCTCAGGAATCTCCAGCACTGGGCCTACCTGCGAGAACAAATTGCGCACGTGGTTGCGCGTGCCTGCGGACAGGCCGCGGCTGAAAGTCAGCGCTGTCAGTCCTCGGCCGCTGCGGGAGGCAGGGCTCGGCATAGCTCGCGCCCATCGCGCCGGTCGTCCCAATCCGGCGTGGAGTCGGGCCAGTGGAACACCGGCAGCCAGACTCACCACGGTCAGCGGTCGGCGGATCTCTCCAATTTCTTTCAGCAACTCCCGAACCGAATCCGGTCGTACCGCAATGATTAGAACTTCCGCCGCTTCTATCGCACGATGCAGGTCGTGCTCAACTATTGCGCCGTACTGCCGCTTCAACTCTTGTAGCTTCCTGGGATTGCGGTCGTATACGACGATAGGCCGCTTATACTTGGCCAACGTTAGTCCAGCTACGAGCGCGCTCGTGATGCGCCCCCCTCCAAGAAAAACCGTTGCCTTCACGAAAGTGCCGAGCAGGCTTGATCTGCCGCAGCAACGAGCGCCTCGACATCGGCACTCGTGTGCGCCGTCGAGATGATCCAGTGCAGGCCGTTGGATGGAGTTATGTAAATTCCGAGATCCAGCAATCGGTGGACGAACTGGGAATATCGTTTCGCATCCACGTACTTGCAATAATCGCGATAGTCGCAAATCGCTTCGCGATCGGTGAAGTAAATCTGAAACATCGGCCCGAAGCCTTGCACGATCGCCTTCAGCCGGTTTCGACGAAAAACCTCCCGAAGCCCGGCGATCGCGGCATTACCAACAGCGTGAAGCTTTTGGTAGATGTCCGCATTGAGCATATCCAGGTTTGCGGCTACGACTTTCATGGTCAGTCGATGCCCGTTGAACGTGCCATAGTGCAAAACCATCTTCTCGCCCCACTGCATGCGATCGAGAATGGACCGCGGCCCCACCACCGCGCCCACCGGGAATCCTGCGCCCAGAGCCTTGCCGAAGGTACTCAGATCTGGCTTTACGCCGTAATATTCCTGGCAGCCGCCCGGAGCATAGCGGAAGCCCGTGACCACCTCATCCAGAATCAGCAGCGCGCCGCATCCGTGCGTGAGCTCTCGCAGATGCTGCAGATATCCTTCCCGCGGAAGGATGCAACCCATGTTGGCCATGATCGGCTCGGTGACGACGGCTGCAAGTTCGTGCCCGTGCAGCTTGAGCACTCGTTCGAGCGCCTCCGCATCGTTCCACGGTGCCAGCACAACGTCGTCGAAGGTCGAATCCGGTATGCCGGCAGAGTCCGGAATGCGTGTGGGCTTTTCTACTGTTCCCAACTGCTCCGCCGGATGACTGTGCGCGTTCAGCAGAAACGGATCGTACCATCCGTGATAATGCCCTTCGAACTTCAGGAATTTCCGGCGCCCGGTATGGGCGCGTGCCAGGCGTAGAGCCAGCATGGTCGCTTCACTGCCGGTATTGGTAAACCTCACCACCTCGGCGGAAGGAACCATACTGCGAACCCTCTCGGCAGCTTCGATCTCAGCTGAGGTTGCGGCCGCGAAGTGCGACCCTTCCGCCATCGCATCAGAAACCGTCCTCACCAACGCGGGGTGCGCATGACCTTGGATCAACGCTCCGAACGACATCATGAAGTCGACGTACTCATTGCCGTCGGCATCCCAAACATGCGAGCCTTGCCCGCGTTCCAGCAGGATCGGTCCAGGCGTGTAAACCGCCGCGCCGCGGGAAGGCGAGTTCACCCCCTCGACCAACGATTGCTGTGCCCGTTCAAACCACTGCTGAGAGCGGCTGCGATTTCGCGTCTGAATTGTCTGTGTCATTGAGGATTCTTAACTTGATCCCGCCAGGCCGCCGCCATCGACCACCAGTGCCGTTCCGGTGACAAACGAAGACGCGTCGCTCGCGAGCCACAGCGCTGCTTGCGCAATTTCCTCTGGTTTGCCTAACCGGCTCAAAGGCCGCTTGGCTGCGTCCGATAGAAATCGATTCTCGGCTTCGCCCAACTGCCGCGCCTCTGCGCGCAGCATTGCCGTATCGGTATCGCCGGGGCAAATGCAGTTCACTCGAATCTTCTGCCCGCCATGGTCAATCGCCATGGCCTTGGTGAGCAGCACCACGGCGCCCTTCGATGCGCAGTAGGCCGCAGCCCGTGCCCCACCCGCCAGTCCCCAACCCGAAGCCGTATTGACGATTGAACCGCCGCCCGCCTTCGCCATGAGCGGAATCACTTCGCGGGACAAAAGGAAGATGGATTTTACATTGACCGCCATCACCGCGTCCCAATCGTCCTCGCTGATTTCAGTCACGCTGGCGCGGCGGATGATACCTGCATTATTGAACAGCACATCAACACCTCCGAACTCCCGAACAGTTCGCTCGATCACCCGCAGACAGTCGCTGGCGCGAGTCACATCGGCCTGCTCAAAAATCGCCCGTCCGCCCGCAAGTGAAATTTCGCGTTCGACCTCGTGGCCCGCGGCCTGGTTAATGTCGACGATCGTCACCGCAGCGCCTTCCCGCGCGAAAAGCAGCGCTGTCGCCCGGCCGATTCCGCTCGCTCCGCCGGTGATCACCGCCGTTTTGCCCTGGAGTTGGTCTCCGCGCATCTTCTCTAGGAAACTTGCTGGGTAGAAATGAAATCTCGCTTTGTAGAAACGAAATAAAGAACGGCAGGGAAGCGATTCGCTACTTAGCTTCCCACGTACCGCGCATACAAGCTTCGCGCGACGCCGCTGTCGGTTGTTCCTTTGATGATGGCGCGTCCGTCGGGAAACAGCGTCATCTCATAAGGCTCGCGCCAGAACTTCAGTACGAACTCGTTGTGCCTTACCACCCCGAGCGTTTCTAGCCGCCGCTGCATCTCCACGAAATCGATTGGCCGCGCCCGCTCGTGAATCTGCACCGAGTTTCGTCCGCACATTGTGATATGCGGACGTCCTTCACCCGCCAGATAAACAAAATCCCGCTCCCCGCATGCCCGGCAGCCCGCGCGTGGTCTCCCCGCCGCAATCTCGGCCTGCTCATTTGTCCACACATCCATGGACCACAACGTTGTCCGCAATTTTCCCAGAGCCTCGCCCCCCACCAACATCTTCATCGCTTCGCTGGCGGCCACCGATGCAACCACATTCACGGCTGTGTTCAGAATTCCCGAAGTCTCGCAGGTCTCCACCATCCCGCGCGGCGAGTCGGGAAAAATGCAGGCCAGACAAGCCGTTTTCCCCGGCAGGATATTCAATGTGACCCCATAGCTGCCGACGGCGGCAGAATAAACCCAGGGTCGGGAAGCCTCCACCGCGAAATCGTTTACCAGGTAGCGAGTCTCGAAGTTGTCTGTCCCGTCCAGAATTACATCCATTCCTTCAAGTAAGGCATGAATATTGCCAGGGACCACATCGTCGACCCGAGCCTCCACGACAATCGCAGAGTTGAATGCGGAAATCTTTCGCGCTGCCGCGATCGCCTTGGGGAACGATTCGGCTGCATCCTTTTCGTCGAATAACGATTGCCGTTGCAGATTGCTGAGCTCCACATAATCGCGATCAATAATCCGCAACATTCCCACGCCCGCGCGGGCCAGCAACGAAGCCAACGCGGACCCGGTCGCTCCGCATCCCACGATCGCAACTCGGCCCGCGGCCAGCCGTCGTTGGCCCTCCTCTCCGATTCCGCGAAACAGAATCTGCCGCGAGTACCGTTCTTCGATCTTCTCTTTCTCCATGTCCCGTCCCTACTAGGTCATCAGTACTGAACCGCAAAACCCTTATTATAAGGTGGTCGCTTAAGCCGTTAGAAGACCGGACAACGAGGAGCCCTGCGCGCTTCATCGAAGCAAAGAACGGGCCAAGGACTTTATCTGCTGAGAACGTACGCATTATTGCTAGTGCTTATGATGGTTTTGCTCGCTCCGGCTGCCCGTGCCGGTGCGACCCCGCCTTTTTCTTTCAGCCAAGAGCCGCAAACCACGACTCCTACGCCTCTAACGTCCATGTCCGAATACGTCGGGCGTACCGTCAAATCGATTGATCTCCCCGGCGTTTCCGGTGCCGTCCATTTCCTGCAGCTGCTTCCGCAAAAACCCGGCCAGCCCCTGGATCGGGACCAGGTTCGCGACAGCATTCGGATCCTTTTCGCGACCGGTCGCTTTGCCGACATTCAGGCGGAAGTCAGTCCTTCCGGTTCGGATGTGCTGCTCACTTTCACCACCTCGCCCAACTTTTTTGTCGGTGCGGTCGAGGTGGAAGGCGCTCCCAGCCGTCCCAACTACAACCAGATCGTGAACGCCTCCAAATTTGAACTCGGCGAACGCTATACCCGTGACAAGCTCAGCCGAGCCTTGCAGAACATCCGCCAACTCATGCAAGAGAACGGCTACTACCGTGCCCGAGTCACGGCCGAAAGCACCTCAAACGCCGACACCCAGCAGATCAACATTCTGTTTCATATCACGGCGGGTGAGCCGGCGCACGTCGGTGAAGTCACAGTCACCGGTCATTCGAAGTTTTCTCTCGGTCAGGTTCAAGATATCACCCGAATGCATCCCGGCGAGCGGGTCACCGCTAAGCGTGTCACCAACTCTCTTCAATATCTGCGCAAGAAGCTGCAAAAGCAGCAACGGGTCACGGCTCAGGTCTCCATCGCCGAACAGAAATACCATCCCGAATCGAACTCCGTCGACTTTACCTTCCTGATCGACCCCGGCCCCGTCGTCGTGGTCTACGCCCAGGGGTTTCCCATCAGTCGAAGTGTGCTGAGAAAGGAAATCCCGGTCTACCAGGAGAACGCATTGGACGATGACTTGCTCAACGAAGGCAAACACAACCTCCTCGAGTACCTCCAGACTCGCGGCCACTTCGACGCTACCGTCGACTTCAACAAAGAAAGCGGTCCGGACTATCTCCAGGTGGTCTACCACATCGATCCTGGTCCGGTGCATAAGCTCGAGCGTATTGAGATTACGGGGAATAACTATTTCTCCCGGCCAATGCTTCGCCTGCGTATGCAGATTCAGCCCGCCGGCGTCTTTTCTCCCGGACGCTACAGTGAAGCCTTGCTCAAGACCGATGTCGCCAATTTTCAGGCTCTCTATGTTTCCAACGGATTCCGCCAGGTCAACATTCAGACCAAGGTCGACGACAATTACCACGGGTCCGACAATCATCTCGCGGTCCACATCGAAATCGATGAAGGTCCGCAAACTCTGGTCGGTGAGTTCCACGTCGTCGGAAATGAGAAGATCGCCGCGAAATCGTTCTCGGAGTTCAACACGATTCCCGGTCAGCCTTATTCAGAACAAAATCTCGCGAACGATCGTGAGGCTATTCTCAACTACTATTTCAATCACGGATTTCCCAATGCTGTCCTGGATGTCACCACCAACCCTGCTCCCGGTAAGCCAAATCGCCAAGATGTTACCTTCACCATCCATGAAGGGGAACAGTTCGTCGTCAACCGAGTGCTGGTCGCCGGGCTTGACCATACCCGCGATTATGTGGTGCAGCGAGAAGTGCAGGTGGTTGCGGGCACACCCTTAAGCCAGCAGGATCTTTTGAACACGCAGAGCAAGCTTTATGATCTCGGGATTTTCAGCCAGGTAGACACTGCGGTCCAAAATCCCAACGGCTCGGACCCGGAGAAAAATGTTCTGATACAGGTGGAGGAAGCCAAGCGTTACACCTTCACCTACGGCATCGGGCTGGAATTCGAAACCGGCCTGTCTTCCGGAACCAGCTCACCGTCCGGCTCGACCGGTGCCAGTCCGCGCGTCGGACTGGATATCACACGCCTCAATGTCGGCGGCCGCGATCAGACCCTGATCTTCCAGTCTCACGTTGGAACCCTGCAGCAGCGTGGTCTGATCAGCTATGAGATCCCAAAAATCTTCAACAATGACCGTTTCAAGCTCGTCTTCACAGCCTTTTATGACAACAGTCTCAATGTCGCCACTTTCACTTCGCAACGGCTGGAGGGCAAAATTGATCTGCGCCAGCAGATTGGCAAGCTGCAAGCCAATCACTCCACTTCCATCACTTATCGCTTCGACTACCGCCGCGTAAAAGCCACAAACTTCGCCTCGGACTTTTCTCCGGCGGAATTCAATCTGTTCTCCTTGCCTGCTCACGTTGGCGGTCCCGGCTTCACCTTTATTCGCGACAAGCGCGACAACCCACTCGAAAGTACTAAGGGCCAATACTTCACGCTCGATGGTTTCGGGGCGTCGAGTTATGTCGGCTCTCAGTCGGATTACGGACGCGCGATCGCCCAGGATTCCACCTATTACGCCTTCGGCAAGCTCAACCACAAATTCGTCTTTGCCCGCTCCACCACCCTGGGTCTGGAACAGGTTTATGGGGGCACACGAGTCCTGCCGCCGGGAAGCTGTCCGCTGAATAACCTGCAAACCGCCTGTCAGTCGAATATTTCTATCATTCCGTTGCCCGAACTTTTTTTCGCCGGAGGCGGCAACTCTCACCGCGGTTTTGGGTTAAATCAGGCAGGACCTCGCGATCCCGATTCCGGTTTTCCCGTCGGCGGCTCGACGCTGTTCGTTAACAGTGAAGAACTGCGCTTTCCCTCGGTCACCTTGCCCTATCTCGGGGAAGGCTTCGGCTTCGCCGTCTTTCACGATATGGGGAATGTTTTCACCGCCGGACACGACCTGCTGAAGGGCTCTCTGCGCTGGCACCAACAGGATCCCGCCCAATGTCTGCAGGCCGGGGGAGTACCCAACACTGCGTGCATAACCAACTTTAACAACAGCGGGTACGACTACACTTCTCACGCCCTGGGCATCGGCTTGCGCTATAAAACTCCCATCGGCCCCTTGCGCTTCGACTTCGGGTACAATTTAAACCCAACCAGTTATTTTCAAGGGACCACGTTTTCCACGACGGGACAGGCGGAGACTTATGAGACGCCGCGCTTGCAACACTTCAACGTTTTTTTCAGCATAGGGCAGCCATTCTAATGAAATCTCCTACCGAGAGAACAACGACGGCCAGAACAACGACCGCCAGAACAACGGTCGCCAGAACAACGGTCGCCGCGCTTGCGCTTTTATTTTCTGTTATTGCTCTTGCCCCCGTGCGTTCGGCCCTTGCTGCCGCGCCTCAGGTGATTGATCGTATTGTCGGCACCGTGAACGGTCGCGTGATCTTACAATCCGATTGGGATGAAGCCCTGTGCTATGAGGCGCTCCTAAGCAACCGCTCACTCGCTGATTTCACGGAAGAGGATCGCCGCGCCGTGCTCGACCGTCTTATCGATCTGGAACTGCTGCGTGGACAGATGAATTCCGCCGACTTCCGCCACGCTACCGATGCCGAGATCGCCGGCCGCATCGCCGAGGCCCGCAAGCAATATCTTCAAGCCAGTTCCGATGAAGCCTGGCGCTCGCTCCTGGCCTCCTATCACCTCACGGAAAAAGATCTAAATGCGCACGTTCAGCAACAGATCGACGTCATGCGCCTGGTCGACGCTCGCCTTCGCCCGGCCGTGCAAATCGATTCCAAGTCCATCGAGGCCTACTACCGCGACCAGTTCGTCCCTAAATTGAAACAGGCCGGCGCTTCGGAAGTACCGCTTACCGAAGTCGCGGGCAAGATCCGCGAACTGCTGACCGAAGAAAAAGTGAGTGAGATGCTCGTCTCCTGGCTGCAAACCCTACGTTCTGAAGGTCACGTACACATTCCCGGAGTCACCCCTTCGTCCACCGACGCGGGAGTCCAATCGCAGTGACCGAATCCGCCAGGAAGCCTTTCCGCCGCTGGTGGAAATACCTCCTCATTCTGGCTGGCGCGGCCGGCCTTCTGGCCGTCGGTCTGACCATCTATATCAATACGGAATCCTTCCAGTCGCTGGTTCGGCGCCGCCTCATCGCCAATGTCGAACGCATTACTGGAGGCCGCGCCGAAATCGGCAGCTTCCATACCATTCCCTTCCGCTTGCAGGTCGAGGTACGGAATATCACCGTACACGGCCGCGAGGCCGCCACCGAGGTTCCGCTGGCTCACGCCGATAATGTGGTCGGCCGCTTGAAGATCACGTCGCTTCTTCGTTCCGAACTTGGCTTTCATGAGCTCGTTTTCGACCACCCCGTGATCCACGTTGCTTTCTATCCCGATGGCACCAGCAACTTTCCTAAGCGCTCGAGCACGTTTACCACGCGAGCTTCGGTCGAACAACTCTTCGCGCTCTCCATCACTCACCTCGAATTTCGGCAGGGACAAATCCTGTGGGACGATCAGACCATTCCTCTCGATTTCTCGGTGCGTGACACTTCGCTTCAGATGGCATATTCCTATCTCCACGAGCGCTACAATGGGCGTCTGTTGCTCGGATTGGTCGATACGAAGTTGCCGGACTGCCGCCCCTTCGCCTGGATGAGTTCGGCGGATTTCACCCTGCATTCCGATTCCGCTGCCTTCTCTTCACTTAAATGGAATTCCGGTCATTCCAATCTCTCTGCCACCGGCCAGATCACTAACTTCCGACGTCCTCGTGTGCAAGCTGCGTATGACGCCCACGTCGATCTCACCGAGGCCGCGTCCATCACTCGCCGTCGCGAGCTTCGCGCCGGTTTCCTCGAGCTCAAGGGAGAAGGCAACTGGTCGCTCGATCAGTTCGCCGCGAATGGATTGCTCACCATTCGCGATCTCGCCTGGCGGGCCGATCAGGTTTCTTTTTCCAAAGCGTCCCTCACCACCGGTTATTCGGTCAGCGACCAGCAGCTCAAACTATCGAAGATCGAAGGCAGGATTTTTGGCGGCAGCGTCACCGGAGATGCCGAACTCGATCAGTGGCTCGCTGCAGATCAGCACCTCACGGTTGCAGCCCGAAGGAATCTTGAAACCGCCACCATCTCCGCGGCCCGCCCGGCCGCTAAATCCCGCCAGACGGTCAAACCCAGTCAGCCAGCCGTTCAAAGCGCGTCGATCGTCCTTCGCTTGCGAGATATCTCCGCGGAAGAACTCGCGCTTGCCCTCAATGCACCCACTCACCCGCTACAGGCTTTGCGTCCCGCTGGCCTGGCTTCCGGAACTGTCGACACTCGCTGGAAGGGAACTCGTCGCGACGCCGAAGTGCAGTTCGCTCTCGATGTCAGTCCGCCACCCCGCACTGCTCCTCGGCAACTACCGCTCACCGCGCACGCCACCGGCATTTATCATGCCGGCACGGACACACTTGATCTCCCGCAATTTAGCCTGAGCACGCCTACCAGTCACGTGCAAGCCTCGGGCACTCTCTCATCCACGTCTGCGGTTCGGCTCTCCGTTTCCACTTCTAGCCTCGAAGACTGGCTTCCGTTCGTCGCGGTCGTGCGCGGCCCTGCACTGTTTCCCGTGGTGCTGAATGGCCGCGCCAGTTTCAACGGCAACATGAGCGGTTCACTCTCCGCGCCCCAGCTTGCCGGCAGCCTCTCGGTAGATGATTTCGAAGTCAACACTCCTGCCACCTCCGACACGCCTCAACTTAAAACGCGCTGGGATTCCCTTTCCACTTCCATCCAGCTGTCCTTCCAATCCGTTTCTCTCCACGGGGCAACTTTAAGTCGCGGCGACACCTCTGCGAATTTTGACGCCTCCGCCACTCTTGACCATGGCCACCTCACCGGCGATAGCGCCTTCGCCCTCCGAGCCAATCTGCAGAGCGTCGACCTGGCCGCGCTGCTAGCTCTGGCCGGATATAACTACCCCATCGGTGGAACAGGCGATGTATTCCTGCAAGCTGCGGGGACTGAGTCCGACCTTCACGCCGACGGGCGGATCCATCTCAACCACGCCTCCGCTTACGGCGAGCCAGTTCAACAATTCGACTCCGCTTTCCACTTTTCACACGGCCAAATCGCACTCGACGAAATGCATCTCTTCCACGACGACTCCATCATTACCGGCAGCGCGGCCTACAATACTTTGACTCACGCTTTTAGTCTTGACGTAGCCGGAAGCAATCTCGATCTGGCCGGTGTGCGCCAGATCCAGTCCGGCCGTCTCCCGGTAGAAGGACGTGCCGATTTCACCCTCAAGGCCTCTGGCGAACGGAGCGCACCTACCGTGAATGCCGATATTCACGTTCGCAAACTCGTTCTCGATCACGAGATCGAAGGGGATCTCGAGTTGCAAGCGGTTACCCAGGGGAGCGAGCTTCATCTCACTGGCAAGTCTCAACTGCCGCACGGTTCACTGCTCATGAGCGGAAACGTCCAATTGCGCAATGACTATTCTGCTGATCTTTCTTTCCGCGTGGATCAGCTCGATCTCGATCCCTTCTGGCACGCTTACCTCGGCACCCAACTTACCGGACAGTCCACGGTAGCCGGCAATCTCACTCTCCACGGTCCGCTCTTCGAGCCTTCCCGCTGGGATGTCCATGGCGATCTGGCGACAGTCTCGCTAGACCTCGAACACCTCAAGATCACGAACCAGAATCCCATTCTCTTCGTCGTCGCCGGCCAGTCCATCCATATCGATCGACTCCACATGTTAGGGGAGGGAACCGACCTGACCGCCCATGGGACCGTGCAACTCTCAGGCAGCCGCGCACTCGATCTCGCAGCCGACGGGCATCTCGACCTCAAGCTGCTTACCGGCTTTTACCCCAACCTTACGGCCTCCGGCCTGGTTACGATGAACATGACCGTCGGTGGAACCTTCGCCGATCCGTTCCCTCAAGGCCGACTTCAATTCGTCAATGGCTCGCTCTCCTACGCGACCCTTCCGAGTGGCTTGAGCGGGGTCAGTGGCTCTCTTCTCTTTACTCGTGATCGTTTCCACATCGAAACGCTCACCGCCCGCACCGGAGGTGGCACTCTCGCTTTTCAGGGAGATGCCAGTTATCTGCATCAGCAGCTGAATTTCAATCTCACAGCCACTGGCAAGGACGTTCGCCTGCGTTATCCGCCCGGAGTCAGTTCCACCGCCGATGCCGATCTGCACTGGGTCGGAACGCGTTCCGCTTCGTCGGTTTCCGGTACGATCACCATCAACAAGATCGCAGTAACTCCAGGCTTTGATTTCAGTTCCTACCTGGAGCGCGGACGCCAGGGTGGCAGTCTCGCGATTTCCAACTCTCCGCTCAACAATATCAAGCTCGATATCCATGTACAGACCGCGCCAGAACTCCAGATGCGCACCGCCATCGCCCGGCTCTCCGGGGACGCCGATTTCCGCCTCCGCGGTTCCGTGGCGCGCCCCGCCGTTCTGGGCCGCGTCGATATCCTCGAAGGCCAGGCCACTTTCCACGGCACCCGGTTTGTCCTTGAACGTGGCGATATCACCTTTGCCAATCCGATTTCCATCGAGCCTCAACTCAACCTTCAGGCTTCCACTCACGTCCGCAACTACGATCTCAACATCACCGTTACTGGTACGACGGATCACGGTATCAACATCAATTACCGTTCCGAACCACCTCTGCCCAAATCTGACATCATCGCCCTGCTCGCTCTTGGCCGTACCGGCAACGAGTCCACTCAACTCCAGGAGCAGTCTGGCCAGAGCGTTTTTTCTGACCAGGCGACGGCCCTCATCCTCAGCCAGGCCCTCAACACCACGGTCAGCAGCCGATTGCAGCGTTTATTCGGCGCGAGCAACATCAAAATTGATCCCCAGGGACTCACGACCGAGACCAATCCCATCAGCAACGGCCCACAGATCACCATCGAGCAGGAATTCGCCAACAACGTTTCCTTGACTTATTCCACCAACGTGTCTCAAAGCTCGCAACAGATCATTCAGGGCGAGTACTATTTCAATCGCAATCTTTCGGTCGTCGGCACCCGTGATCAGAATGGCGTCGTCAGCTTCGACCTGCGCGTTCGCAGGCGCAAGAAATGAAAAGAGTGATCAGTGGTCAGAGGCCAGTGATCAGCAACAGAAGCGCTTTTTTCAAGGATCGCTGATCCCTGACCACGGATCCGTGACCACTGAGCATGAACGACCCCGTCACCGCCCGACAGCAAATGGTCGATTCGCAACTCCGCGCCCGTGGCATTTCCGACCCGCGTGTCCTCGACGCCATGCTTCGCGTTCCACGCGAGACTTTTGTTCCCGAAATCTACCGTGCCGAGGCCTACGAAGATCACCCCCTGCCCATCGGCGACGACCAGACCATTTCTCAGCCTTACGTGGTCGCGGTCATGCTCGAAGCCCTTCAACTCGCCCCCACCAATGTCGTCCTCGAAATCGGTACCGGCTCCGGATATGTCACCGCACTCCTCGCGGAACTTGCCGCACAGGTTTTTTCCGTAGAGCGTCACCCCGATCTCGCTGCTGCAGCTTGCGCAGCCATCGCCAGCCTTGGTTATCGGAATGTCAAAATATTCACCGGTGACGGCACGCTTGGCCTTCCCTCCTATGCTCCATTCGATGCTATCCTCGTCTCCGCCGCGGCCCTTGAACTTCCTCCCGCGCTACTTTCTCAACTCCGCGACGGCGGACGTATGATTGTCCCCGTCGGTCCATCCGATTCCCAGCAACTTCAATTTATCCGCATGCAGGATGGTCAGCCGATCATCTCGCAGCGCGACTCGGTTCGCTTTGTTCCTTTGATCTCAGACAATCATCGCTAGCTGATTCCTCGAATCCGAAGACTGGGAACGGAAAACTGCCATATGTCTTACAATCTTTCTGTGCCCATGCTTCACAACCTTCGCGTAACCCTTGAAATGATCAAGTGGGAGCACTCCATCTTCGCTCTCCCTTTCGCCCTTTGCGGAGCTATGCTCGCCGCCTCTGGCCTTCCCACGGCACATCAGCTTTTCTGGATCGTCATCGCCATGCTGGCTGCTCGCTCCGCCGCCATGGCTTTCAACCGGCTTGCCGATGCCACCATCGACGCCGCCAACCCGCGCACCAGCACCCGCGCCCTGCCCGCCGGCCATCTCTCGACGACTTTTGTTGCGACTTTTGTTTTCGTGTCCTGCGCGATTTTCATCCTTGCCGCCTCGCAGCTGAATCGCCTCACGCTTTGGCTGTCGCCGGTCGCGCTAGCCGTTTTGCTGCTCTACTCCTACACCAAGCGCTTCACTCGTCTCTCCCATCTCGTCCTGGGTTTCGCGCTCGGCATCGCCCCTGCTGCCGCCTGGATCGCCGTCCGCGGCTCCTTGGACCCTCGCATCTTGCTCCTCACCGCTGCCGTTACCTTCTGGGTCGCCGGCTTTGACGTCCTCTACGCCTGCCAGGATTTCGAATTTGACCGTCAGGCCGGACTCCATTCCATCCCTCGCCACATCGGCATCGGCCCCGCTCTGTGGATCGCGCGCGTCTTCCATCTAATCATGCTGATCCTTCTCGTCGCGCTGCTTCCAGCCTTTGGTCTGGGCAAACTCGCACTCGCCGGCGTAATCGCCGTTATGCTGCTCCTGCTCTACGAGCACTCGCTCGTAAAGCCCACCGACCTCAGCAAACTCAACGCCGCTTTTTTCACGATGAATGGCGTAATCTCCGTCGTCTTCGCCGTCTTCGTGGCCGCAGACTTGTTGCTGCGCAACTAGACTCGATAGTTGCAAGACCCTCCAACCCCCACGTCCAACGCCGTAGGTAACTCCTGTCCTGGTTCTTGAAGCTGGTAGCATAAAGATTCCCGCAACCCCAAACGCGTGCGATCCTTTTTCCACTTCGCGGTTGTCCTCGTGGCGCTTCCCCTGTTGGCGCAGAGCAATGCCGGAGAACTTCGCCTCAAAATCACCGGTCCGGACGGCCAGCCCCTCAAGGCGTCCATCAATCTTTCCAGTGACGCTATCGAGTTCCATCGCTCTTTTTTCGCCGACGACTCCGGCCTCTCTGTCATCCGCAATCTTCCCTTCGGCCTCTATCGTCTTCAAGTCCGCGAGCCAGATTTTGCTACCTACGATGGCCCCATTGAAATTCGCTCCGCGCTCCCCACCGACTACGCCGTCACCCTCAGAATCGCCGCCCTCAGCACCGCCGTTCAAGTGACTGCGCAAAACACTCTTCTCGAGCCCGACCGCGCCGGCGCCTCCAACCATATCGATCAGCAGGAAATCGCCGACCGTCCTGCGTCTATCCCCGGACGCACCATGGCCGATCTCGTGAACTCTCAGCCCGGGTGGCTCTACGAGGGCAATGCCGTGCTTCATCCTCGCGGCTCCGAATATCAGACTCAATTCGTTGTCGACGGCATCCCGCTTACCGACAATCGTTCGCCCAGCTTCGGTCCTGAAATCGACGCGGATGACGTCGACTCCCTCACCATCTACACGGCGGGCATTCCCGCTGAATACGGCCGCAAAATGGGCGGGGTCGTCGAGGTCAACACTCTGCACGATACTCAGCCCGGCCTTCATGGAGAGCTCATTCTCTCCGGCGGTAGTTTCGATACCGCCGGCGCATTCGTCCGCCTCCAGGATACTTTTGGAAAGAATACCGTCGGCGTCAGCGCCTCCGGCGACATGACCGCCCATTACCTGAATCCTGTGGTTCCCGAGAATTTCACCAACCGCGGTACCATCGGCGACTTCTCTGTGAGCTACGAACGCGATTTCACTCCTAAAGACCACCTCACGCTCAGCGTCCACCATGAACTCGCCCGCTACGAAATCCCTAACGAGCAGGTCCAGCAGGACCCACAGCTCCTGGCGGAGCTTGGCCAGCCTGCGCCTCCGCCTGGCACTCCACCCCAGCTCCAGACCGCCGACAATTTCGAAACCATGGGCATCGCCTACTATCAGCACATTTTCTCTTCCAATGTTCTCCTCGATGTCCGCGGCATGGTCCGCGACAACTCTAACGACTTCTATTCCAACGCCTCCTCCTGGCCCATCATCGTCTTCCAGCACAACGATTTTCGAGAGGGATATTTCAATACTTCCATCTCCATTCACCACGGCCACCACGAATGGAAGGCCGGCGTCGAATCCGACAAGCTCTTCCTTCACGAAAACTATAGCGACATCATCACCGCAAATCCTGATTACCCCGATTATCCCTTCGACCCCGGTACGCAAAGCCCCTTCGCCTTCACCGGCTCCCGGCCTGATCTGGAACAGGCCGCCTTCGTTCAGGATCTCATTCACTGCGCCAACTGGACCATCAATGCTGGCCTGCGCTGGGACCACTACCAGTTACTGCTCAATCAAAACTCCGTCAGCCCGCGTCTTTCCATTGCGCATTATTTTCCCGAAGCGAAGTTGATCGTGCACGCTTCCTACGACCGCATCTTCCAAACCCCGTCGTTCGAGAACATCCTGCTCTCCAGTTCCAATCAGGTGCAGTCCTTCGAACCCACTGTTCTTCGCCTGCCCGTGCAACCTTCCCATGGCAACTACTTGGAAGTGGGCGCCACCAAGAGCTTCTTGAACCAGTTCCGCCTCGACGCGAATTATTTCCGCCGCTATGTCAGCAACTACGCCGACGATGACCAGATCCTGAACACGAGCATCAGTTTCCCCATCGCCTTCCGCAAAGCCATCCTCTACGGAGCGGAAGCCAAGCTCGAACTCCCGCACTGGAAGCGCTTCTCCGGCTTTCTCAGCTATTCCTATATCGTGGGCAACGCCTGGTTTCCGGTAACCGGAGGACTTTTCACCGGTACCGATGCTGTCGGCGCCAGCACTCAACTCACCGGACACTTTCCCGATTCGCAGGATCAGCGCAACACTGCCCGCGGCAGGGTTCGTTATCAGCTAACTTCTCGTGTTTGGATTGCGGTGGGTTCGGAGTATGGCAGTGGCCTGCCCTTCGATTTTGATGGCACCTATCAGCAGGCGCTGGCTGAGTATGGCCCCGCGGTCGTCGACCGCATCAACCTCAACAGCGGACGCATCAAGCCCACGCTCGCCGTCGATGCCTCCCTCGGCGCTCAACTTTATAAAACCGACAAACTGGCTCTCAACTTTCAAGCCGACGGCGAGAACCTGAACAACCGCCTGAACATCATCGACTTCGGCGGCCTTTTCTCCGGCAATGCCATCGGCCCGCCCCGCAGCTACGCACTCCGCCTGGCAGCAATTTTCTAATCGAACTGTCATCTGATCCGAACTGTCATCCTGAGCGGAGCATGATCGTCTGAAAGACGATTATGCGCAGTTGAAGGATCCCTGACACCACCAGCGCTCGAGCTGTTAGGGTTCTTCCTTAAGCCGCTACGCGGCTCCCGATAGATAAAAAGGGACGCCGACAGGCGTCCCCTAAGGTCCTTCGATTAGACCCGTGTGAATCCGTGGCAAAAGTTACACCACGAAATACTTCGCCCCCGGATGATGCACCACCAGCGCCGACGTGCTCTGCTCCGGCTCCAGCAAGAACCCCGAAGTCAACCGTACTCCCACGTTTTCTTCCGGCTTCAGCAGCACAAACAATTTCGTCTGGTCCTCCAGATTCGGGCACGCCGGATAACCAAACGAATATCTCGACCCGCGATATTTCTGATGAAATAAATCGCGAATCGCCGCCGCATCCTCGCCTGCAATCCCCAACTCCTCGCGCATCGTCTTATGATGCAACTCCGCCAGCGCTTCCGCCGTCTCCACGCTTAGTCCGTGCAAATACAGATATTTCGTATACTCCCCGCCCTCAAACAGTCTCTGCGTCTCTACCGAAGCCTTCGCTCCAATTGTCACCAGCGAAAACCCAATCACATCCATCTTCCCCGACGCCTTGCTCGCAAAGAAATCAGAGATGCAGAGCCGCCTACCCTCCCGCTGCCGCGGAAACGTGAATCTCAGCAACTCTCGTGTGGGGACAGCCGCCCCCGGCTGTCCTGCCGCGCGAAGCGCGGCCATTTCTTTGCTGGCCATTGGCCACTGGCCACCGTCCACTTCATACACCACCACATCATTCCCATCGCTCTGGCACGGAAAATACCCGTATACAACCTTCGGATCGAACAGGCCCGACTCCGCCACTTCCTCTTCGAGCTTCTTCTTGATCGGCCTGAACTTTTCCTCCACCAGCCGCACATAATCCGCCTGCGACGCCGTTTTCAACTGCCACTGATTCTTGAACAGCGCCGTCTCGTTGATGTACGGAAAAACGTCGCGCACCTCGTAACGTTTCACCCGCACGCCCCAGAATGGAGGCTCAGGAATATTCGGCGCGTCCGTCACGACCGCGCTCCGCTCCGAAAAGACAGGTCCGGTTTCCTCATCAACCGCCGTGGCCTTCGCGTACTCCTTCACCGTCCGCCCGTCCTCCAGTCGCGCCTCACGCGCCCCATCCTCTGTCACCAGGTCTTCCATCACATGCAATCCGGCGAACGCATCCTCCGCATAGAACACGGCGTTTTCATACTCCCGTCGCAAATCGTCTTCCACATACTTCCGCGTGAGGGCCGCGCCGCCGCAAATCACCGGGAACTCCAGCTTCTGCCGCTGCAAATCCTGGATCACGTACTTCATCTCCAGCGTCGATTTCACCAGCAGCCCGCTCAGCCCGATCGCATCCGCCCCATGCTCCTGCGCCGCGCTGATGATTTTGTCCCCCGGCTGCTTGATTCCCAGGTTAACCACCTTGAATCCATTGTTCGACAAAATGATGTCCACCAGATTCTTACCGATATCGTGGACATCCCCCTTCACGGTCGCGAGCACGATCGTGCCCTTCTGCGATCCGCCGGTCTTTTTCTCCATCTTCGGCTCAAGATAGGCCACAGCCTGCTTCATCACTCCAGCCGAATCCAGTACCGAAGGCAGCTGCATCTTGCGCGCGCCAAACAGATCGCCGACCGTCTTCATTCCGTCGAGCAAAACTGTGTTAATCAGCTCTAGCGCTGAGTAAGAACCGAGCGCCTCTTCCAGCAGTTCTTCCAGCGATCTCTTGTGCCCGCCCTCGCCCACCGATTTCTCGCCGTTGATGATCGCAAACTTCAGCTTATCCTCCACCGACAACGTATCCACATGCGCCGTCGTCGAGGCCGCCGGCTTACCCTTCAGCCCGGCGAAGTGATTCATGTATTTCTGCAGCGGATCGCCATCCGACGCATCGCGGAAAATCAGCTTCCGCGCCAGATCGACCTCTTCCTGCGGAATCTTGTACAACGGATAGATTTTCGTGTAATTCACGATGGCCATATCCAGCCCGCGGTTCACGGCCTCGTGCATGAACACCGAATTCAAAACCCGCCGCGGATAGGCATCCAACCCAAAAGAAATATTGCTGACTCCCAGTATCGTCTTCACGTCGGGCAATTCTTTCTTGATCCGCTCGACCGCCTCAAGCGTTTCGATTCCGGCGTTGCGGTACTCCTCTTGGCCGGTTGAAATCGGCAAAGTCAGCGCATCGAAGATCAAATCCGTCCCGTCCAGCCCGTATTTCTTCGTAGCCAGATCAAAAATCCGGTGCGCGATCGCCGTCTTCTTTTCCGCGGTCAGCGCCATCCCGTCTTCATCAATAGTCAGCGCAATCACTGCCGCGCCATACCGCTTCGCCATCGGCAGTACCAGCGACGTTCGCTTCTCTCCATCCTCCAGATTGATCGAATTGATAATCGCCCGCCCCGGAATCCTCTTCAGCGCCTCTTCCACCACGTCTGCCTCAGTCGAATCCACTAGGATCGGCGCCGGAACCCGTGTCGCAATCCTCTCCAGAATCGACGTGACATATCCCTTCTCATCCTCGCCCACAATCGCGCAGCACAAGTCGAGCATGTGCGATCCGTCGTTCACCAATTTCTTCGCCAGCGCCAGAATGTCGTCGTACTTCTTCCCCCGCACCAGGTTCCGAAAATGCTCGACGCGGGTCGTAGTATTCATCTCTTCCGCCACGATCAAAGGCTTCGGCTCGAGATCGAGGGGAACCGATGTATACGCGCTCGAGGCCGCGCCCGCTCGCTTCACTTCGCGCCTCGCCGGTTCCACGCCGGATACCGCATCCACCACGGCTTTCAAATGCGCCGGAGTCGTCCCGCAACATCCGCCAACAATCCGGACGCCGTAATCCACCACAAAATGTTTGTGATACTCCGCCAGTTCCTGCGGCGTCAGTTTGTAGACGGCGTGTCCGCCTTCGTTGTGCGGCAGTCCGGCATTCGGAAGAACCGATATTTCTTTCGTCGAATTCAGCGCGAGGTAGCGGACCGCGTCGTTCATCTCCTTCGGTCCCGTCGCGCAATTCAGTCCGAGGATGTCCACATCAAACGGCTCCAGTGCAGTCAAAGCCGCGCCAATCTCCGTGCCCAATAACATTGTCCCGGTCTCTTGCAAAGTAACTTGCACAGCGACCGGCAGTTGCTTGCCCGCCTTCCGCATCGCATCCAGCACGCCGATGGTCGCAATCTTCGCTTGCAACAAGTCCTGGCAAGTCTCGATCAACAAGACATCGACTCCGCCTTCGATCAGCGCGGCTGCTTGTTCCTCGTAAGCCGCAGCCATCGTCTCGAACCCAATATGTCCCAGCGACGGCAACTTGGTGGTCGGCCCCATCGATCCCGCCACAAACCGCGGCCGATCCTTGGTCGAGAATTGCTGCGCCACTTCCCGCGCCAGTTGCGCCGCCTTCACGTTGATCTCGCGCACCCGATCCGCCAGTTCAAACTCGCCCAGCACGATGCGCGACCCACCGAACGTGTCGGTTTCCACGATGTCGCAGCCGGCCTTGAAGAAGTCAGCATGGATGTCCCGAATAATGTCAGGACGGCTGAGCACGAGCACCTCGCTGCAATTCTCCTTACCCCAGTAATCGTCCAGAGAAGGATTACGCGTCTGGATGTTCGTCCCCATCGCGCCGTCATAGACGACCACGCGCTCTTTCACGGTCTGTAAGAAATCAGTCATAGGCAGTACCCTTGTCATTCCGACACGCGAGCGAAGCGAACAAGGAAGAATCCCCTCCCCACATGCGCTCCCTGTTCACACCACATATACAAACGCCGGCCCCCCAGGGACCGGCGTGATGGATCCGAGATTGGAAACTTTAACTCCCCGCAACCATCTCCTTGGGAGCCCCACCGTCGACGTCGGCCTGATTGAAGACAACGTTTGCTCCCATGTGTGCTGGCCGGGGGGCCAGCATCTGCTCCTTGCGGTAAACCAGATTGCTGGCATTAAAAGTCGCCAGCTCAAACCCGTGCCCGTGCGTAATCGCGTCCGTAGGGCAAGCCTCCACGCAGTAGCCGCAAAAAATACATCTGTTGTAATCGATGTTGTAGACCTTGGCGTAGCGTTCGGCGCCGCTTACGCGGTGTTCGTCCGTATTGTCGGCGGCTTCGATATAGATGCAGTTCGAAGGACAGTTGGCGGCGCAGAGGAAGCATGCGACGCATTTTTCCAGTCCGTTCTCGTCGCGCTGCAGCACGTGAGCGCCGCGGAATCGCGCTTCGATGCGCGCTCCGCGCAGCGGACCCTCGCCGTCAGGATAATTTTCTACCGTCGTAGGCTGGAACATCTCCATGAAGGTGATGCTCATACCTTTGGCGATGGCAGCGATGTTTTTCAGAACCGGCATACTTTTCTAGTATACCGAAAGCAGCGGAATTGAGGCGTCTTCCAGGGCGGTGAACCGGTTTCTGGTCACCTGGACGCCGTGCCGCCAGCCCCAAACACCCGACTGGCAGGCACTTGTTCAGGGCACTTTCCCGGGGTATACTCCCCGCCTGCGGGAAGACATGTCCGAGCAAAAGGGAAAGTGAGGTCAGATACCCATGAGTTGGAAAAGCAAGCTGATCCTTGGTGTGCTAACGGCCCTGGCGATGATGTTACTTACTTATGCGCTGCCCAGAGGAGGCCCGATGCGCGATGCGGCCCTGGTGCAGTTTCCGCTGACCGTTGGCGTGTGGTCGATCTATGTTTTGCTCTTCGTGAAACTCAAATAGGCTCTTCAAGACGACAGGTTCTGTCCGGCGGCCTGGCCGTTTCCGTTTTGCATCCTCTATGATGGCAGCCTGGCTCGCGAACATGAAGCCCTCCATTCTGTTGGCTACGTTGTTTTTGTTCTGGGTTTTTCCTAAGCCGCTGTCGATCGCATCGGACGGTGGCGGCGGCAACCAGCCTGACCCCGCTCTCCACGCAGCCTTCGCTGCCGACGATTTCGACTGGCGCCAGATGGTTCCCGATCTTTTCGCGGCCTCCGCTCTGCCGGGAGAGCAGGGCATCAAGGCCGTGCTGGAAAACTCCAAAGTGCTTCGCGTCTTTATCGCGAGCGAAATTCGGGCCGAGTGCATGCCGGATAAAGGCCGGTGCGCCGCCAAGCGCGAGGGTTTTACTTTGCAGGGGGAAGTGAGTAGAAGGATTGACGAGATCGTACGGGAAGGAATGGTCCATCGGCACAAGACCGCCAGCGTGGATTACCCATTGCAAGGTCAGTCTTTTCCTTTCTCCGAAATTGCGGCTCTCAAAAGCGAAAACCGGCGAGATGCCTACCTCGTCCTTCAACTTGCCGACCATAGCTATACCGCAGCGCAGGTGCAGGCGAAGTATGGTGTCCCCTATGACACCGACATTTTTCAGTGGTACAGCGTTTTCACCTACCGACTGGACAGCGCAGGTTACACAAGCAAGGCTGTATTCCAGGTTGATCCCGTGGATGGGGCGGTGATCAAGATAGCGATCAGCCTGAAGGCTAAGAAGACCAAGAGCCGAAACTAGCCCTTCTTCGGTCGGCTTCGGAACGACATCGCATGTCTGTTGACGCGAGGCTTAGTTAATCCCCAGCTCTTTAGCGAGGGATTTCCATTTGCTGTCGACTAACGCTTTCGTTTTCGCATCCATCACAATTTCATCGGGCCAGGGGCGGGTAAAGCCTTCGGTGGGCCATTTGCGGGTGGCGTCGATGCCCATCTTCGAGCCGTAATTGGCTAATCGGCTGGCGTGGTCGAGAGAGTCGATGGGGCCGAGGGTGAACTGGATGTCTCGCTCGGGATCGATGTGGTTGAGGACTTTCAGGGTGACATCGGCGAGATCCTGCACGTCGACATCTTCGTCGACCACAATGATGACCTTGGTGAACATAGCCTGGCCGAGCGACCAGATAGCGTTCATCACTTTTCGGGCCTGGCCGGGATAGGATTTGCGGATGGAGACGACCATCAGATTGTGGAAGACGCCCTCGATGGGAAGATTGATGTCGATCAATTCAGGAATGGTAAGGCGCATCAGCGGGAGGAATACACGCTCGACGGCTTTGCCCATGTAGGCGTCCTCCATAGGAGGCTTGCCGACGATGGTGGTGGCGTAGATGGGGTCTTTGCGGTGGGTGATGCATTGAACGTGGAAGACGGGGTAGAGATCGGCGAGGGAGTAGAAGCCGGTGTGATCGCCGAAGGGGCCCTCGGTGCGGAGTTCGTCGAGATTGACGTAGCCTTCAAGGACCATCTCGCTGGTCGCGGGGACTTCCAGGTCGACGGTTTCGCACTTGACCAGTTCGACGGGAGCGGCGCGGAGAAAGCCGGCAATCAAATATTCTTCGACGTCGGGGGGAGCGGGGACGATGGCGGAGAAGGTCACGGCGGGATCGGTGCCGATGGCGACTGCGACCTCCATCTTTCCCGATGGGTGATTTGCTTCGGCGAGGACTTGGCCGCCGGAGGTGCGAGCCATTAGATCTACGGCTGCGGAGTTCCCAGTTCTGCCAAAGGAGGGCAGAAGTGGGGCACTCTCTTTCGTGGTGGTGTCGGCCGTCCTTCCAGAATTTCGTAACGCTTGACGGTAGTGTTCGGCGGCTACTTTCTGTCTTTGCCAGTGCGCTCCAGTCGTGGTGGCATCGTAGACCTGGAGGCGATACATTCCGACGTTGCGTTTGCCAGAGTTGGGGTCGCGGGTGACGACGCACGGGAGAGTGATGAAGCGTCCCGCGTCTTGCGGCCAGCATTGCAGGATGGGGAAGTCAAGGAGGGAAAACTTATCGCGCTTGATGACTTCTTTGCAGGGGCCGGTGGGGACGGTCTTGGGAAAAAACTTTCCGGCTTCGGTGAGGAGTGGGAGCATTTTGAGTTTGTCGAGGAAGCCTTGCGGGGATTTGAGATCCATGAAGACGCGGATGCGGTCGGCGAATTCGTCGAAAGAATTCACGCCCAGCGCCAGCTTCATGCGGGCTTCGGAGCCGAACTGGTTGATAAGAACTTGGGAGCCGGGGTGGTTTTTTATGTTCTGAAAGAGAAGGGCGGGGCCACCGGGACTGTCCAGTCCGTGGTTCCCAGGTCTCGCAGCAGAAGCGAGACCTGGAGCACCCACTTTTTTGTTCCGCATGTGCATCTTGCTGACGCGGTCGGTAATTTCGGCGATTTCAAGGATGGGATCAACTTCGGTTCGGATACGTTTGAGTTCGCCGGCGCGGTCGAGGGCGGCGATCCATTGGCGAAGATCATCGAAGGGCAAAGGGAGTCTCCTGGGAACGAACGATTATAAACAGTGGCCAGTGGTCAGCGGGCAGCGGCAGCAAAGCAACGTTACGTTTCGCTTCGTACGGGTCCACTGGGGCGGAAGGCAAAGGCTTAAACACAGGGGACACAGGGCGAGGCAGAATCTTACAGTTTGGCGCGCAGCATGGTGATTACGTCGTCGGAGGTGATGACGCCGACTAATTTATTGTGTTCGTTGATGACGGGGAGGGTGACCAGATTGTATTTGTCGAAGAGTTCGGCGACTTCGTTGTCGCTGGTGGCCTCGTGAGTGGAGATGAGCGGCTCGGAAGTGAGGGAGAGTAGCGGAGTATCAGGCTTGGCGAGCACGAGTTTTGCAAGTGGCACGGCGCCGGCGAGGGTGCCGCGGGAGTCGACCAGGTAGATGGTGCCGACAGTTTCGACGCCGCCTTCGAATTCGCGGAGCACGCCGATGGCATTCTCGACGGTGGCCGTCACGGGTAGCGCGAGGAACTCGGTGGTCATGCGGCCAGCGGCGGTTTCTTCGCGGTGTTCGAGAAGTTCGACGACTTCCTGGCTGGCCTCGGGCTCCATCTCGACGAGAATTTGTTCGGTATGATCCTCGGAAAGATCTGCGAGGAGGTCGGCGGCCGCGTCGGGATCCATCTCCTCGACGATTTCGGCGGCGCGCTCGGAGTCCAAAGATTCGACGATCGACTTCTGAATATTGGGCTCAACTTCCTCCAAAGTTTCGGCGGCAACTTCTTCATCGAGAGTGCGGAAGACGGCTTCACGCTCGTCGGGGGCTAGGTCTTCGACGATGTCGGCGATGTCGGCGGGATGAAGCTTGGCTAGTCCTTCATGCGAGATCTTCAGTTTGACGCGGCGGGCAGGATCGGTCTCGATGAGATCGACAAAGGTCCAGGGAATAGTGCGGGGGGGAATCTTCTCGACCAGAAGATGCAAGGCGGCGCGAGGCGCCAGCCCACGCAGAAGGCGGCGTACGGCGCCACGGGCTCCGATATCGATGGAAGTGACCCGCAAGATGGCATGCGTGCTTCCTCCGTCGATTACGGAGTCGATCTGGAGGTCGACGTCATTGACGCGGACGACCTTGCGCCCGTTGATGTCGATGACCTGCTGATCGAGCAGATCACGATCCAGGAGGAATAATCCTTCCGAACCATTGGCGGCGGGCCAGTCCGAGGGACTAGTGGAGGTGTGAATATTGTTGTCGATGGCTGAGATAGCAGAGAAGGGAAGGACGCGGCTGCCCGCTTTGGTCTTAACAATAAGGGAGGCAACACGAGTGCGGTCTTCCTGCGGGGCGAGCGTTACTTCGCGCACGCGTCCGGTTGGCGCGCCAGACGGGTCATAGACCGTGGCGCCTAGCAGCTCGGAAAGAGGCAGCGTGTTCATCCCGGCTAGAGAATAGCGGAGTTTAGCGAGAGAGAGAAATGTTTTGTGAAATCTGAAGAAGAATTTTTGGCGACCGAAACCCCGCTAGGGCCGGAATGGTGTATCGCCGCGCACCGTCAAGACGGGGCAGCAAGCCTGGCACGCAATTTTGTAAGCATGCGGCCAGCCGTGGGGATGACGCAAGGAAGGTTGGGGGCGTAAACCGAGGATGATCAGGCCGACACGTCCTTCCTGCGCAAGTTCCAGGATGGTTTCGTCGATCGGCCCGAGCTGCGTTCGGAAAGTCCAGTCGTGAGGAAGCGGGCCGGGTGCATACTTCCGGAAATTGGCTTCAAATTCACGCTCCCGTTGTTCGGAGGCCGCGTCGCCAGGTCGTTCGGTAACGTGGACTATGGTCAAGCGAGCTCCATGCTGTCGAGCCAGGGATTCGGCGTAGCCTGCCGCTCCCGCAGACTCTTCGGAAAAGTCGGTGGGATAGAGAATGTGCCGCACTCTCGCATTCGGCGGGGGGTCGTCAGGAGCGCATGGACCCACCGTCAGGACAGGGCAGGACGAATGCCGAAAAATGCCTTCGGCGACAGAACCGAGAGCGAGTTTAGTCAGCCCGGTTCGGCCACGGGTGCCCACCACCAGCATGTCCACGTGTTTTTCCTGCACGATTCGCTCGATCTCCTTCCAGACTTCGCCCTGGCAGACCTCGATCTCGTGTTGAACGCCGCTCAGAGTGCCTGAAGCCACCAGGCTCTCTTCCAAGCTCGAGAGATCGCGCTTGGCAACCTCAGTTGCCATGGCAATCGTGTCTCCCCCGGAAAGCGTGAAGCCCAGGGCGGAAACGACATGAGTTAGATAAAATCTGGCGCCGTAGCTGCGAGCGATCACAACGGCATGGTGGAGAGCTTTCTCGGAAGTCTCGGAGAAATCGACGGCGACGAGCACGCGATGGATGCCGACAGCCGCAGGCACCATTTGCGATGACATGAGACCTCCTCCCGACATCGTAACTCCACACCCTAGGTGATGCGTAGCCATTTGAATGCGGGGGGCCGAGCCAGACGACCACCGGTCGACATGTCTGCAAGGGAGTAGTCGAACTTCGCACCGCAGTCGCAGCAAACACGATAGGTTTTGCCCCCAATCGTGAAAACTCGGCTCAGATTGCCGTGATGACAGCCAAAAAGATAATCAAGCGCTGAAACCAAAGCTGCCATAAGAACCTCCTAATTGCCGACCCTTTTTGTTTGGTTAAAGGTGCAGTTTCGCAGCCAAACCCCCGAATCAGTGATCGACGTAACTTATTGTTAGCTTTAGAACTCGGCTTGACAGCGGGAAGGCAGATGTGACGATAGAAGGGCTTAGGGGTGGTACGTCACGTCAATATGACGGAGTTTCGTTACTGTACTTTCCCGTTATAGCTTTCTTTAGTGGATTCTCCACGAACGGCGTATGTTGTTTATATCGCAGCGACTCATGCATAAAGGAGAATCGCGAGTTCTTTCCAATTGCTTTGCGACCTAGGAGCCCGATCATTTGAATGTCACGAAGCGCGCTAAAATCACTGCCCTTGGTACCTACGTTCCTCCGCGAGTCCTGACCAATCAGGAACTTGAAAAAATGGTAGACACCACGACCGAGTGGATCTTGGAACGCACAGGAATCCACGAACGTCATCTGGTCGAACCCGGTATAGCAGCCAGCGATCTTGCGGTGGAAGCGATCAAAGACATGATGACGCGCTTCCGTGTGGATCTCACAGACGTGGAGGCCATCATCGTGGGCACGGTCACGCCCGACATGGCCTATCCTTCGACGGCTTGCCTGGTGCAGCACAAGTGCGGCATTCCCAATGCCTGGGGCTATGACGTTTCAGCCGGCTGTTCTGGCTTTGTCTACGCTCTGACGGCCGGAGCGAAGCTGATTGAGAGCGGAGCGCACCGCAAGGTGCTGGTGATCGGCTCAGATGTGAATTCTTCCATGACCGATTTCACTGATCGCGCCACTTGCATTATTTTCGGAGACGGCGCTGGTGCAGTTTTACTCGAGCCCGCTTCGGAAGTTGAAGACCTGGGGCTTATCGACTTTGTTCATCAAATCGAAGGCATCGGCGGACAGTATCTTTACAAGCCGGGAGGGGGCAGCTTGCATCCCGCTAGCCACGAAACGGTCGATCAAAAAATGCATTATATTCATCAGGATGGGAGGAATGTCTTCAAGTATGCGGTGACAAAAATGGCCGAGATTACCGAGCGCGTGCTGGAGAAAAATAAGTTAACCGCAGCCGATGTCGACTGCTTCATTGCACACCAGGCCAACCGCCGGATTATCACGGCCACGGCAGAACGTCTAAAGATGCCCCTGGAAAAAGTCATTATTAATATTGACCGCTACGGCAACACGACAGCGGGCACAATTCCGCTCGCTATGCAAACGGCCTTGGACGAAGGCAAGCTTAACAAGGGCGACATGCTGCTGATTGCGTCCGTGGGAGCCGGCTTTACTAGTGGAGCGACGTTGTTGAAGTGGGCCTTCTAATCCCACTCACAATCTGGCAATCACATAATTCAGGGCTGAGTCTAGAATCAAATCCGCCACGGGCATGGCTGGCAGCGAAAGGTATGGACCCCACAGTTCGCGCAGCATCTGGTTCAAACGCTTGCGCAGGCCGGCCTTGAAGCTCTGCAAATCTGCAATTGGAACGTGACTCAACTTCAATCCGTCCAGCCGAGGATCGATGGGATTAATGTCGCTGCCTGTATATCGAAATGGCCCGAGAGCGCCGGGTTGAGCTAGTGCGGGATCTATTAGAACCTTACGCGCATTGGTTCGCCCGACGTCGTAGTCATGGTCGCGGAATCGCTGGTCAAAGAATCCCAGAAATGCTTGTAGTCCCGCCCCCGCCAGTTCGCTTTCCGTCGCGATCACACCGTAAATGGTCATGAGATCGCGAGCGCCCAACCCGGCTGCGGTTTCAAAGGCCAGCACCGCGTCGCGAAATGCCTCTGGCTGCCCCGGCTTTCCGCTGAGCGCACTGATATCGTCCCTGTACTGAGCGGCAATGCGAGCTTGGGCCTGGGCGAGCGTCTCAGGCTTGGTGGCACCTGGAGGCCAATGCTCGCCATTCACGAAGAAAAGTCTCAGCAGCGACTCCGCCGTCGTAGCAAGGCTCGGTACATCGATTGCTCCGTGCAAAATCGCGTCCCTCAGTCCTGCCGCTCTGGAATCCAGCAGCGCGACTCGTTCGTTCACGCCTTTCGCCGTAATCCAATCCTCAAATCCCGCCTGGCCCATCACCACATCGAGCAAACGCTGCGAGAGGTGAAGATAATCCGCGCTCGCGGCGTGGAAGCTGTCGTTGGCTTGCGGATCCTTCGCGTGCGGAGAGACGAAAAGATAGAAGCGCTTTTCCTGCTGCAGATGCTGGTCGATCATATCCACCAGGTTCTTCGCCATGCCCAAGGGCTGGTTCTGCAGAATGCCGCCATCGGAATAAGTGAATGTCGCGGGATCGGCGTCCCACGGTTCCAGGTTTTCTCCGGCGTAGTCGTCCGGCTCGGTCTTGGCCGAACGCTGAACGTCCTGAGTGCGAAAGGCGATAGGAAAAGCGCCGCATGCTATGGCAGCACGTCGTAGCGGTTCCCAGAAGTCAGCGGTGTCGCTACTCGATCCAACCACCTCGCGCGTCAACTGATCGCCGTAATCGAGGTAGACGAATTTGCCGCTCGGGGCAACAGGATAGCCGTATCCCACACCGTTCAGGTTGGTGAGGGCCACGCCGACGCGGATCAATTCTCCCACGCCTGCATGCCGTTGGGGCGGAGAAGGAGGCGTCGTCGCATAGCGCGCTTTCAGCGCCTCGTTGGATATTGTCTCTATCAGGTCGGAAGAGAAAAGCGAATTGAGTGCGGGTTCGTCGTCCTGTGTTGACTGCAACCCAGCCAAGCTGATGCGCTTCACCCAGAGGTTGTACAGAGGATTATCGTAAGGACCATGAAAATCCCCCGCACAATACAGCAGCTTCTGCGCCAGAATGATCGCTGTCATGCCGCCGGCCGAAGCTCCGGTCAGTACATCGATCATGACGCGGTTATCGTCCGTGGTCGCCGGATTCGTGTTGTGCTGATGGATAGCATCCAGCACCTCATACAGAACGCCGGCTTCGTAACTGCCCAGGGAGACGGCTCCCGCGATCGTGATGGCGAGCTTCTTCGGCATCTAATCTCCCCCATCGAGTATTCCTTGTTCGTGGAGCGAATTCTATGGTCGTTACCGCAGCCGCCAATGAGCAGTTGCTCTGCCATTCTTAACGGACTCGTTCCTTGCCGTTAAGGAGACGACTTAGAAGGAATTATCTTTTCCAGAGTAAGTGCAGACAGATCCGTGAAATCGCTCGAGCTATCCGTTGCGATAGTGAAGTTATCTGTTCAGATAGTCTCTGAATTTAATATTAGTGACGTCGCCCGCTGTTCGCGAGGTCGCAGAGGGATGCAGTTCGATCGTCATCCGGATGCAGTCCGTATCGGCATAATATCGGTGCCAGGCATATCTGAAGCTGCGGTCGTCCGCCACAATGAAGAATGGGTTGTGCTCACTGCGACGCTGGGAACGAAACGGCGCCTTGCGCTTAGCTCTTCTACGACTTCACTGGCGGAGCCAGAGCGACGGCTGCCTCAGCGGTAAGCATCAGGAAGGAAAAAGTCTCTTGCAAATATAAGCCGACGGTGGAATCGGTGTGGTTCAAATAACCAATGGAGACGTCCTGGCCGATGTGCAGGTCGAAATCGCCGCCGCGGGTGGTCACGACAAAGGCGCCGCGGATGGCGGGAGCCCAGATGATTTTGCCATCGACGAGCCGCTTGACATGTTCCAGTACCGGGTAGCCGTGATCGCTGGTCTCTGCGAGTGCGGTGTAGGCGTCGGCGCCGAGCAGAACCGAGTAAGGGCCATTGACGCCGACGAGCCGCAAACGGCTCAAGCCCTGCGCAATGGCTCCCGGATACTCTCGCACATCGTAAGGCAACGTCATCGCCGGATTACTGGTGCCCGCCCGGATGCCCACGATTCCCGCGGCGACATAGCCTTCGAATATGGCACCGTCCTCAGCATAAGCGAGCTTGCGCGCCGCGTCCTTTGCCGGTTGCCAGTCTGAGTCATTCGCGCCGCGCTCCACATCATCAATGGCTTGGCGCTCCAGTTCGAACGGAACCCGTAGCTCCACCAGCGCTTTTACCTCGCGTTGTCTGGCGACCACGCCGTCGCTCGGAGGCGAAATCGTCAGCAGATGTCCGGTGCCGACGGCGGACAGGCTCGAGCCCGCGGGCCCATGCATGTCGACCACACGCCGCCCCGCAAGGTGGCGTTTGAAGGTGCGCGAAGTTTCTTCTTCGATCTGCGACCACGCGGCATCGGAAATCGGGGCAAGCTCTCGATGCAGATTATTCATGGGGGATCGCTCCTTTCAGGGAACCAATACCCAGCGAACCATCGTTCTCGCGCGCGGGCGGGGAGGCTTTGACCATTGGCTCGCCAGAAGCCAGCTCATCTGCAGGCGGGTCATCCGATACGTTGTCCAGAAACGTCGCCGAGGGAACGAAAAATAAGTTTCCCGTGACGGCGCGGCTGAAGTCGAGCAACCGGTCGTAGTTGCCGGGTGGTCGGCCAATGAACATGTTGTCGAGCATTTGCTCAATCGTAGTGGGAGAACGGCTGTAGCCGATGAAGTAGGTGCCAAATTCACCCTGCGCGGGCCGCCCGAAGGGCATGTTGTCGCGCAGGATCTTGATCTCTTTTCCATCCTCGACTATGGTAGTCAGCGCATTGTGCGCGAAGGTGGGCTTGATGGAATCGTCCAGTTCGATGTCAGAAAGCTTCTTGCGCCCGATGATGCGTTCCTGCGCTTCCGTGGAAAGCGCGTTCCATCCGTCAAGATCGTGCAGATATTTCTGAACGATGACGTAAGTTCCGCCGGCGAACGCAGCGTCTTCGTCACCGATCAGCACGGCGTCGATCGCCGCGTCTCCTCTGGGATTCTCAGTTCCGTCGACAAAGCCAATCAGGTCGCGGTCGTCGAAGTAACGGAATCCCTGCACTTCGTCCACCGGCGAAACGGCATCACCGATCCGTGCCATGATTTGCGTGGCAAGTTCGAAGCACAAATCCATGCGTTTGGCGCGAATGTGGAACAGCAAGTCTCCAGGCGTGGAGACGGCATGGCGCGCCCCTGCGTGAATCTCCCGAAAAGGATGTAGCTTGGCAGGCCGCGGCGTTCCAAAGAGCCGGTCCCATGCCTCGGAGCCAAAGCCCATGACACACGATAGACCGCCTTCAATGTCGCGAAAGTCCACCGCGCGCGACAACGCAGCGAGGTCGCCACAGAACGACCGAATACTCGAGCGATGGGCGGGTCCCGGTTTTATCGCCGCCACCAGGAAGATTGCGGCGCGGGTGAGTGGCGCTACCACCGACTGTGCAACATTGCGCACGCCAGCCGCCGCTTTGGGCGTCTCAACTTTGGGCATATCAATCGGAACCGACGCCATCAGATGTCATCCGGTGGTTACTGGCCGAATTTCGCTCAGCGAATATTCGGCAGGCCTCGCATGCGAATAATCAGACCGAAAGCTTACCATTGCCTCCCGAGGAACGTCTATCCAGTGCCCGTGCGAACGACGAATACATCCAGCAGAGGAGTCGCCGGCGATAGCAATGGATGCCAGACAACTGTCTGAGACTAGGGCTACCGTTTCAGGCCATTCACTGGAATCGGCGAGAACACAGCGGCAATCGCGATGTAATCGTCGCGATGTCACTGATCTGGCGCACCTTAATTAATAGCCGGCGGGCGACGAGGAACTCTGAATCCTTTTTCAAAGTGGCGAAATCTATACGAAACAATTGCTTTCCGCGTCTGACCCCGTAGTTCAGACAACTCCCAACTGTTTTGTTTCCAGATCTGGAGAATGTATGGCGAAACGAATGATCCTGATGTTAGTGGTGATGGCCCTTCTTTTAGGAGGTCTCGGATTTGCGAAATTCCGGCAGATTGAGACGGCCATCGCCCAGGGCGCGAGCTTCCAGCTTCCGCCCACCGCGGTAACGACGGTGGTTGCTCAAAAGGAGACATGGCCCTCGACGTTGTCGGTGATCGGTACGGCAGCCGCGATTCAGGGGGTCACGGTGAGTGCCGATTTGCCGGGCACGATCGACAAAATTCATTTTGAGTCGGGGCAATGGGTGCACGAGGGAGACATTCTGGTGGAACTCGATACCCGCCAGGAACGGGCGCAACTTGCCAGCCTTGAGGCGCAGCGCGATCTGGCCCGGATCAACTACGGCCGCGCGCAGGAACTGGTAAAGGCGGGCGTCATTTCCCGTTCAGAATACGACAACGCCGACTCGCAGCAGAAAGCAACGGAGGCGCAGGTCGGCGACATTCGTGCGGCGATCGCTCGCAAGACGATCCACGCGCCGTTTTCGGGGTTGCTTGGAATTCGTCAGGTTAGCCTGGGGCAATATCTGGCGGCGGGGCAGGCGATTGTTTCTCTGCAGTCGCTGAGCCCGATCTATGTCAATTTCGGTGTGCCTCAGCAAGACACGCCGAAAGTAGTGCCGGGCCATGTTCTGCGCGTCACGAACGGCGATCTGCCGGGCATGGCGTTCAGCGGCAGGATCACAGCACTCGATTCGGTGATCAACGAGCAGACGCGAAACATTCAAGTGCAGGCGACGGTTACTAATAAGGACAACAAATTGCGTCCTGGGATGTTCGTGCAAGTCGAGCTTCCTTTGGGGCAGCCGCGCGACGTTGTGCCGCTGCCGGCTTCGGCCATCAACTATGCGCCCTACGGTGATTCCGTCTTCGTCGTCATGGAAATGAAGGACGCGAAAGGGAACACCTATCGCGGGGTGCGCCAGCAGGTTGTCAAAGTTGAGGGCTCACGTGGCGATCAGGTAGCGATCACATCCGGCATCAATCCAGGAGATGAAATTGTGAGTTCTGGAGTGTTCCGGCTGCGCAATGGCGCGCCTGTGTTGGTGAACAACACGGTCAAACCTGGAAACAGTGCCAATCCCAAACCTGAAGATAGCTAGACGTGATAGCTGAGAGCGACTTGCCCTCGGAGGAGCGTGCATGAAGTTCACGGATTTATTTGTTAAGCGCCCGGTTCTGGCAATCGTGGTGAACCTGGTGATCCTGATCGCCGGCCTGCAGGCCATCCGCTCGCTGAGCGTGCGGCAGTATCCGCGCAGCGATATCGCCGTCGTGCAGGTTACAACCGTGTATGTAGGCGCGAACGCTGACCTCGTGCGCGGTTTCATTACGACTCCAATCGAGCGGGTCATTGCCAGCGCGGATGGTATCGACTACATGGAGTCGACAAGTGCACAGAGCTTAAGCACGATCCTGGTGCATTTGAAGATCAACTACGACACTACCGCGGCCCTGACCCAGATCCAGGCGAAGGTAGCGCAAGTCCGCAATGACCTTCCTCCGGATGCTCAAGTTCCGGTCATCGATCTGCAAACCGCCGACAACGAATTCGCGGCGGTTTATCTGGGATTTTCTTCCACTAATCTCGATCAAAACCAAATCACCGACTATCTGACTCGTGTGGTGCAGCCCAAGTTGAGCGCGATCAGCGGCGTGCAGCGCGCCGACATCCTGGGAGATCGCACCTTTGCCATGCGAATCTGGCTCAAGCCCGACCAGATGGCCGCGCGTGGCGTGTCGCCTTCCGATGTGCACGACGCGCTGGCAAAGAACAACTATTTGTCAGCTCTTGGGAGCACCAAGGGTTCCATGGTGTCTGTGAATCTGATCGCAAACACCGACCTGCGAACTCCAGGAGAGTTTCGCGACATGGTGGTGAAGCAGCAAAACGGCGTGGTGGTTCGGCTGGGAGAGATCGCGGACGTGTCGCTGGGAGCCGAAAACTACGACCAGGATGTCCGCTTCAACGGTCAGACCGCAACCTTCATGGGTGTTTGGGTTCTTCCTACCGCGAACTCACTGGAAGTGATTCGCAACGTGCGCAAAGCCTTGCCGGCCATTGAACAGCAATTGCCCACCGGCATGAAGCTAGGAGTCCCCTACGACTCGACGGAATACATTCAGGACGCGATCAATGAAGTGCTTCACACTTTGGTGGAGACTTTGCTGATCGTAGTGGTAGTGATCTTCCTGTTCCTGGGTTCGTTCCGTTCCGTGCTGATCCCGGTAATCGCTATCCCGATCTCACTGATCGGAGCCGTGTTCCTCATGTTGCTGGCGGGGTTCACCATTAATCTCCTTACGCTGCTGGCGATTGTGCTCTCGGTGGGTCTGGTTGTCGACGATGCCATCGTCATGGTGGAGAACGTGGAGCGTCACTTGCACATGGGAAAGACGCCATTCGAGGCGGCGAGGGATGCCGCTCGCGAATTGGTGGGACCGATCATCGCCATGACCATCACGCTCGCGGCGGTATACGCGCCGATCGGAATTCAAGGAGGGTTGACGGGCGCGCTGTTCCGCGAATTTGCCTTCACGCTGGCGGGTGCGGTCATTGTGTCGGGTTTCGTGGCGCTTACCTTGTCACCGATGATGGGTTCGAAGCTGCTGCGTGCCGGGGATACGGACCGCGGCTTTGCCGGAATTGTCAACCGGCGCTTCGAGAGCGTTCGAAATCTGTATACGCGGTTGCTGTCGGGCACGCTGCAATATCGGCCGGTTGTGCTGACTCTGTGGGCGCTCGTGGCTGTGTCGATGGTTCCTCTTTATATGTTCTCCCAGCACGAACTGGCGCCGTCCGAAGATCAAGGCGTTGTGTTCGGTGTGATACAGTCCTCCGCCAACTCGACTCTGGATCAGACCAACCTGTTCACCGATCAGGTCTACAACGTCTACCACTCGTTTCCGGAGAGCGCGAGCATCTTTCAGATCACCAATCCCAGTGGCGGCTTCGGGGGCATGGTGACCAAACCGTGGAGCCAGCGCAAGAAGACGACGCAGGAACTGCTGGTCGAGTCTACCGGCCCGTTGTCCAAAATCTCCGGGGTGCGCGTCATTCCGCTAACGCCGCCACCGCTTCCCGGAGGAGGTAACTTTCCGGTCGATTTTGCGATCGTATCGGCAGCCGAGCCAGAGCAGGTCAGCCAGCTTGCCGAGCAGATCGTGCAGAAAGCGATGGCCAGCGGCATGTTTATCTTCGCAGATACGGATGTGAAGTTCGACCAGCCGCAGACGGAGGTGGTGTTCGACCGCGACAAGCTGCGTTCCCAGGGAGTAGACCTGAGCCAGGTCGGACAGGATCTATCCACCATGCTGGGCGGAAATTATGTCAACCGTTTCAGCATTCAGGGACGCAGCTATAAGGTGATCCCGCAGGTCAAGCGCGTGGAGCGCCTCACTCCTGATCAGCTCTCACAGATTTACGTTAGGGGTTCTTCCAACCAACTCGTCCCACTCTCGACCTTCGCCAGTTTGCGGACAACCACGGAGCCGAGATCGCTCAACAAGTTTCAGCAGCTGAATGCAGTGCGCATCCAGGGGGTTATTCCGCCGCCTGTACCGCTCGACAAGGCGCTGACTTTTCTGGAGGACCAGGCGAAGCAGATCTTGCCCCAGGGATTCACGGTGGATTACGCGGGTGAGTCGCGCCAGCTGCGGGTGGAGGGTAGTAAATTTCTGGGAACGTTCTTGCTTTCGGCGATCCTGATCTATCTCGTGCTCGCCGCGCAATTCGAAAGCTTCCGCGATCCCTTCATCATTCTGGCGGGGTCTGTCCCGTTGGCCATCTCGGGCGCACTTGTCTTCTCGTTCCTGGGTTTCACGACGCTGAACATCTACAGCGAGGTTGGATTGATTACGCTGGTCGGTCTGATCGCGAAGAACGGAATTCTAATCGTAGAGTTCGCGAATCACCTGCAGGAAACCGGCCTGAGTAAACTTGAAGCGATTACTGGCGCGGCGAATACGCGACTGCGTCCGATCCTCATGACCACCGCGGCTACTGTCTTCGGGCATTTCCCCCTCGTGCTTGCAAAAGGGCCGGGCGCTGGAGCGAGGAACAGTATCGGCATCATGCTGGTGAGCGGCATGATCATTGGCACGGTCTTTACCCTATTCGTGGTGCCGTCGATTTATATGTTGGTCTCGAAGGCCCGAGTACGGATCCAGAGCGAGAATGAGTTCGCGCTGGGTGAACCGGCAGAGACCGTAGCTTAAGTGGGCAGATAAAACGAGGGCGGTCTATCTGGTTGGCC